>Ga0210391_10000023_pt1 | contig 240299 bp, 195 predicted proteins | sample IncBWC12OmetaG_FD_160573 | JGI IMG/M metagenome (GOLD analysis project Ga0210391, IMG submission 160573) | Forest soil microbial communities from Barre Woods Harvard Forest LTER site, Petersham, Massachusetts, United States - Inc-BW-C-12-O ...
AAAAAATACTGCATACTCGGTTCAAGGCGGAAGCTCCTGTCCTTAAAGTTGGTTCTTGTCACGGAACCCAACTCAAGGTAACAGGTCTTTCCGCCCTCGTTTCAGAACCTAATTTGGACAAGCCTGGGTGTTTAGCTGCTCCTCGATTAGGCGGGCGACGTCTGGGTTGGTGATGGTCATAAGAGCTACCTAACCCTAGTTTAACAGATTCGCGATGGTGGCGGAGTTCCAGGTTGTAAGCGAAGGGCTCAGGCTGCGGCCCAAACGTTCGACGGCTACTTCTGCGCGTTGCGGACGTGGCTGTGCTTTACGCCGTAGGTGAAGTAGATGACCATGCCGATGACCAGCCATACGACTAGGCGAATCCAGGTCAGGGCTTTCAGACCGGACATTAAGCCGAGTGAAACGAGCATGCCGAGAATCGGAATGACCGGGACCCATGGGGTGCGGAACGGCCGGACCAGGTCCGGGCGCCGCACGCGTAGAATCCATACGCCGCCACAAACGATCACGAAAGCCAGCAACGTGCCGATACTTACGAGTTGGCCAAGATCACCAATGGGCACGACGGCGGCGACGATGGCCACGCAGAGACCGACGATGGCGGTGGACTTGTAGGGCGTGCGGAAGCGCGGATGGATTTCACCGGCCCATTTCCAGAGCAACCCGTCATGGGCCATGGCATAGAAGACGCGAGACTGACCCAAGAGCATGACCAGCATCACGGTGCTGAGACCGGCAAGCGCGCCAGCATTGACCACGTAGCTGCCCCACTTGACGCCGGTTTCGCGAATGGCCAGCGAGACGGGCGCGCCGATATTCAAGCGCGAATAGTGCACCATGGCGGTCAACAATCCGCAGACGACGATGTAAAGGATGGTGCAAACGGTGAGCGAACCCAAGATGCCGATGGGCATATCTTTTTGCGGGTTGCGAGCTTCTTGCGCGGCGGTCGAGACGGCGTCGAAGCCGATGTAGGCGAAAAAGACCACGCCGGCACCACGTAAGACGCCCGACCATCCAAAGGAGCCGAATTGCCCGGTGTTGGGAGGAAGAAAGACGCGCCAATTTTCATGCGCAATTTGCGGATGCTTCAGGAGGAACGCGGACGCTACGGCGATGAAAGTGAACACCGCCGCAAGTTTTACGAACACGATGCCGGTGTTGAAGTTTGCCGATTCCTTGATGCCGATGATAAGGATGACGGTGACAGCGAGGACGCCGAGAAATGCCAGCAAGTTAAACTTGGCGATGGCCATGGGGGCGGAGGCGAGCTGCGAAGGGGTGAGGTCCAGGGTTATTAGCGGAGACCAGCGGCCATCGAAGAAGACCCACTTGGCGCCGGGTACGTCGCAGATTTGCGGGGGCAAGTTAATGCCGTAATCCTGCAAGAAGGCGATCAGGGTGCTGCTCCAGCCACTGGCTACGGTCGCCGCACCGAAGGCATATTCCAAAATTAAGTCCCAGCCGATAATCCAGGCCACGATTTCGCCGAGCGTGGCGTAGCCGTAGGTGTACGCCGAACCGGCGATAGGAATCAGCGAGGCGAACTCCGCATAGCAGAGTCCGGCGAGCACACAGCCGAATCCCGCGAGCACGTACGAAAGCATGATGGCAGGGCCGGCATAGAGCGAAGCGGCGGAGCCGGTCAATACAAAGATGCCCGCGCCGATGATGGCGCCGATGCCCAGGGTCATCAGGTTTACGGGGCCGAGAGCGCGTTTGAGAGCGTGCGTGCCGGTGTCCCCGGCCTCTTGCATCAGCGTGTTGATCGACTTCGTTGCGAACAAGGGGTTGCCCACGCAACTCCTCCTTTAGGGATTATTCCCCGCTTCTTGCCAGCCAATTTGGCGTGCCTATTGTAGAGTCGTAACCGCCCGCGCCACTAGAACTAAATCGCTACGGTGAAGCATGCTTCGCCGCTCCGCGCTTGGACCACACCAGGTACACCGGGACGCCCAAAAGTACAATTACTAAACCTGGCCAAGCCGTTTGCGTGCGATAAAAGAGCAACACGCAAAGAATGGCCGAGGCAATGACGATGTACAACAGGGGTAGAACTGGATACAGAAACGTGCGATAGGGGCGCTCGGCGTTTGGGCGCTTGGCGCGCAGAACGATTACTCCGGCAACGGTAAGGACGTAAAAAATCAGCACGGAGAAGACTACGTAGTCGAGCAGATTGCTGTAGAGATTTCCGTATGTGACGGCGCCGGCGGCATCGACGAGTCGCGTACGCAGCATGATCAGGATGGACACCCAAAGACCTTGGAACACCAGGGCGGTGGCGGGGACGCCTCTGGCGTTCAGCTTGGTCATACCCTTAAAGAACAACCCGTCGTGCGCCATGGCCCAGGGGACACGTGCGCCGGCGAGAATTAAGCCGTTGTTACAACCGAAGGTCGAAACGATGATGGCGCCGGCCATAATCACCGCGCCCGCTGGGCCGAAGATGGCTTGCAGGGCGGCGGTGGCGACGCGATCGTCGGGAGCGTTCTGGATCTGTGCCAGCGGTAAGGCGCACAAGTAAGCGATGTTGGCCAGCACATAGAGCGCGGTGACGATGAGCGTGCCGAAGACCATGGAGAGCGCCACATCGCGCTTGGGATTTTTTAGTTCAGCGGCGGTGAAGCCAATATTGTTCCAGGCGTCGGAAGAAAAGAGCGAACCCACTTGCGCGACGCCGAAGGCCACGAACAAACCGAAGGCGCCGCTGGCGGCGGTGATGGTGGGCAGGAATTGGCGGAAGAAATTTGTGCCGGGTTCGATGCTCACCGGGTTGCGAATGGCCCATAGGTGAGAAAAGTTATCGGAGATTGCGGCGTGATTGTGGGCGACGAAGACGCCGAGGAATATCAGGCCGAGGAGCGCGAGCGTCTTGGCGGTGGTGAAAATATTTTGGATTAGTTTGCCCAGGCGGACGCCCAGAGTGTTTACAAACGTCAGGAAGAGCACCATGACGATGCCAACGAGTTGCTGCACGGAAAGGCTGATGGCGTATTTTGAGCCGAGGGCGATGGGCGCGACGATCCAGGTTTTTGGCGAGACGGCAGGAAGCAGAACACCGAGATAGCGCGCGAAGCCTACCGCGACGGCGGCGATGGTGCCGCTTTGAATTACAAGGAACAGCGTCCAGCCGAAGAGAAAACCCCACAGCGGCGAATAGGCTTCGCGCAGATAAATATATTGGCCGCCGGCGTGGGGAAACATGCCAGCAAGCTCGCCGAATGATAAGGCCGCGGCAATGGTCAGCAAGCCAGTGAGGATCCACGTCAAGAGCAGGCCGCCAGCCGAACCGGTTTGCCGCGTAATATCGGCCGCCACGATAAAAATGCCCGAGCCGATCATGGAGCCCACGACGATCATGGTGCCGTCGAAAAGGCCGATGGCGCGAACAAAACCTTTTTCACTAGTGGACGCGACGGACGTGGGAGGCGTGTTCTTGGGCATAGGGTTCGGCGATCAGCTTAGCCAGACGTCCGAATCATTTGTGGATTTACTTTGCGGCGCATGATTGCCTTGCGGCATCCGTTCAAGTAGCGCGATATATTTTGCCGCGCGCTCCGCGGGATCCGGCGCCAGCAAGATGTCGCTGATCACCGCAACAGAATCCGCACCGGCAGCTATGATTTCAGCTGCTCGTTCCAAAGTCACGCCACCGATGGCCACGATGGGTTTATCGGTAAGGGCCCGCGCGCGGCGGACCAATTCCGCGCCAACGACCGGGTCGGGATTGGCCTTGGTGCGCGTCTCAAAGACTGGGCCGACGGCGATGTAGTCCGCGGAGGTGGACGCGGCGGCGGTAAACTGCTCCAAATTGTGCGTGGAAACTCCGACCAATTTTTCGGCGCCAATTACAGCGCGGGCTTGCTCGACGCTCAAATCGTGCTGTCCGACATGCACGCCGCTGGCGCCCACGAGATGGGCTACGTCCGGCCGGTCGTTCACAAGAAACAACGCACCGTGCGGACGGACAGCATCGGAAATCCCACGGGACTTTTCGAGCAGTTCTCTGGCGCTGGCTCGCTTATCGCGGTACTGTAAAAGTCGCACACCGGCCGCTAGTAATTTCTCCGCGCATTTTTTTTCTGATTGTTTTAGCAACGAAGCATCAAGTATCACATACAGGCGGGGTAGGACAAGCCGCGTCACCGTTTATTTTCCGTTCGTTCCCAGCAATTTTTCGATGAAGTGGGTGTCAAACGTGCCGGCGGCAAAATCGGGGTCGGCCAGGATGCGCCGTTGCAGGGGGATAGACGTCTTGATGCCTTCAATGACGAACATTTCGAGCGCGCGCTTCATTCGTCCGATGGCTTCGCCGCGGTCGCGGCCCTTCACGATCAACTTCGCGATCATCGAATCATAGAACGGCGGAATCACCGCGTCGGCATAGGCTGCCGAATCCACGCGCACGCCAGTTCCGCCAGGCGCCTGAAATGTAGTGATGCGGCCCGCGGAGGGAACAAAGGTGACGGGATCCTCGGCGTTAATGCGGCACTCGATCGCGTGTCCGGAAAAATGAATTTCGCCGGCGGCGTCTTCCATTTTTTCGCCGGCCGCGATGCGAATCTGCGCCTTGATTAAATCCACGCCGGTCAGCAGCTCCGTCACCGGATGCTCCACTTGAATGCGGGTATTCATTTCGATGAAATACAGCGAGTCATCTTCGTCCATCAAAAATTCCACGGTCCCAGCGTTGGTGTAGCCAATCTTCTGCAGCGCCTTGACCACTTTGGCGCCAAATTCCTTGCGCCGCTTGGGGTCCATCGCGGGAGACGGCGATTCTTCCAGCAATTTCTGATGCCGTCGCTGGATGGTGCATTCCCGTTCGCCGAGATGAATCACCTTGCCGTACTGGTCGCCGAGGACCTGAAACTCAATGTGCCTGGGATGCTCGATGAACTTTTCCGCGTAAACATCGGGATTGCCGAAAGCCTGTTGTGCTTCGCTGCGCGCCGTCTCGTAAGCATTCAGAAGTTCATCTTGCTTGCGCACCACGCGCATGCCACGCCCACCGCCGCCCGCGACGGCCTTCAAAATCAGCGGGTAACCGATGACGACGGCCGCCTTGGCCAGCTGCTCTTCGCCTTCCACGATACCCGCGCTGCCCGGAACGGTCACCAACCCCGCCGCGGTAATTTCCCGCCGCGCGCGATCTTTTTCTCCCATCATTTCGATCACTTCGGGAGTCGGGCCGATAAAGGTGATCTCCGAGGCTTCGCAAACTTTGGCAAAATTCGCGTTTTCGCTCAAGAAGCCGTAGCCCGGGTGGATGGCATCCACGTTGGTAATTTCGGCTGCGCTTATGACCTGGGGAATATTCAGATAGCTTTCGCTGCTGCGCGCCGGGCCAATGCACACCGCTTCGTCCGCAAAGCGCACGTGCAGCGAGTTGCGGTCGGCCTCCGAATACACCGCTACCGTGGAGATGCCCAGCTCTTTGCAAGCGCAGATAACCCGCAGGGCGATTTCCCCGCGATTCGCTACTAGTATTTTTTGGAACATGTTTTCCGCAACATAGAAGGGGAACGCCGCCTACCTCTTGCGGCCGGGACGGACTCCAAAAAGCGGCTGCCCATACTCCACGGGCTGCCCATTTTCCACGAAAATTCTCACCACTTCTCCACTGGCGTCAGACTCAATCTCATTCATCAGCTTCATGGCTTCTACTATGCACAGCGTCTGCCCCATCTCCACGTGGCTGCCTACCTTGACGAAGGCGTCCGTGCCCGGACTCGGCGATTCGTAGTAGGTTCCCACGATCGGGGACTTAACCAGGTGCAAGTCCTCACTTGAGCGCGTTTCCGCGGCACTACCAGCCGCATGTGCGGGCGCCGCATGGCCACCACCGCCAGACCCCGTTGCCGCCTGAGCCGCGCCGCCGTACGACTCGCCAGCCACGATAATCTCCGGCACTCCGGGTCGCGGACCAGCAAGAAACACCCCGGTGGCCGGCTTGCGCAAACGAATTCGCAGGTCGCCACGCGAGTATTCAAACTCTTCCAGATTATGTTCGGTCATGAACCGAAGGAGTTGCTCGATCTGCTCGATTTCCGGACTGGCGAACGACGGACTGCCTTTAGCTTTAGAGGGCTTTTTACGTTTCATGCCTGTCTTTAGATCTCGGTGAAATCCCGCGAAACGCGGGTCAAAACTTCCGTGCGATTCTCGTGCACCGCCACATCGTCTTCAATTCGAATCCCGCCAACACCCGGAAAATAAACTCCAGGTTCGATGGTAATCACGTTCCCTGGCTCAAGAACTTTGCGCTGTCCCCGCGCTACCCGAGGATCCTCGTGCACTTCGAGCCCCAGGCCGTGGCCCGTGCTGTGCACAAAATAGCGGTCTAAACCATACCCATCCAGACGATGACCCGCCAGAACATTGCGCGCAGCCGCGTCTACTTCTCCGCAACTCGCCCCGCTCTTAACCGCCGCGATGGCCGCCGTTTGCGCCTCCAGCACCGCCCGGTACCAGCCGCGTACACGTGACGACGCTCGGCCGACAAAGTATGTGCGCGTTATGTCGCTGCAATAGTGCGCGAGTATAGCACCCAGGTCCAGTACCACCAACGCATTTTTCCTCAGGCGTTTACCAGTAGCGAGGGCATGCGGCAAAGCTGACCTTTCGCCAAACGCCACGATGGTCTCGAACGCTGCTCCGGAAGCCCCACGTTGCTTCATTTGGTACTCGATCTCCGCAGCCACCTCAAATTCCCGGATGCCGGGCTTCAACATGCGAGCCGCCGCCTCCATTACCTCGCCGGCAAGGAGGGCCGCTCGGCGCATGGCCGCCAGTTCTACAGGCTCTTTGCGCATCCGCATCCCCGCAACGAGCCCGGATGCACGGTGCCACGCCACGCGCTTACCCGTAGCATGCAAAAGTTCGCTGTGCTGCGCCACCGTGAGTTGTCCGGAGTCAAAACCGACCCGCCGGCCACGACCCGCGGCGAGGAACTTGCCCACCGCTGGATATAGCGCGCCACCTTGCTGGACGATTTTCACGCCGTTGGTCTCATTGCCCGCCTGCGCTACGAAACGCCCATCGGTCACCAACGCCGCTCCCTTGCCGGCCTCTCGCGAAATCACCAGGGCCCCAGAATCGCCCGTAAACCCGGTCAAGTAATACCAATCCGCGGGATGCGTAATCAGCAAGCGGTCGAGCTTTTCTTCCGCCAGCCGCGCCTGCAGTTGGCGCCGTCTATGGGCGAACACGTTGTTCATGCGTCCATCTACCCCTCAAAAAAGAACGAGGAGACCGTAGTCTCCTCGTTGTCGGCCCGGTTGGGATTATATTCTGAAATGCCGCCTAGTGTCTGGCTAACGCCGCAAAGCCATGCCCGGAGTTACCCAGGAATGATGCGCGGCGTCAGGAAGAACAGCAATTCTTGCGATTGCACGTTGACGGTGGTGCGCTTGAACAGATAGCCGATAATCGGCAAGCTGCCAGCGATGGGAACTTGCTGAATATTCACGGTTTGTTGCGACACAATAATGCCGCCAATGACCACCGTGCCGCCATCCGCGACGAGCACCTTGGTTTCCGCCGATTGCGTGTCCAGCGCCGGAATACCCTGCACACGAGGAATACCGGTGTCCACCTGAGTATTTTCCACCAGCACGTCCATGAAGATGGTGCCTTCCGCGGTGATTTGCGGGGTCACTTCGAGCTTCAACACTGCGTCGATGTACTGCACCGAAATGGTGTTGTTGATGGTGGTCTGAATGGGGATCTTGGTACCTTGCTTGACGGTCGCCTTTTCGTTGTTCTGCGTCACCACGCGTGGTTTCGAGAGCAACTTTCCGACGCCCTTGGCTTCCGAGGCGGTGATGAAGAAATCGAGGGCAAAGTTCGGCGAACGGAAGGAATATCCGAAGCCGCTCGTCGGCGTGCCAGCCGACAGGTTGGTGCTTAGCGGAATGCCGGTGGTGATGCCGTTTCCAGAGGTACCGCCGTTACTGCTGACCATCACTGGCGATGGCGGAATGCCTGCTCCCGTGGTTACGCCGCTGCCGCCAACGGCAGGATCGCCGCTGAAGAGCGAACGGCCGCCGGTGGTGGTGCCCGCAAAGCCCAACTCCGTGCCGATGTCCTGAGCGAAGGAACGCGAGGCCGCGACAACGCGCGCTTCAATCTCGACCTGCTGCGATTTGCGGTCCAGCTGTCGAATCAGGTTGTCCACCGTCGGGATGACCTGGGGAATGTCGCGAATGATCAATTGATTCGAGCGGTCGTCCGCCAGAATGTCGCCGCGCGACGAGAGGAATTTCTTCAGAGTGTCCTTCAAGGCCGAAGCTTTGGCGTAGCTGAGCACCCTCGTAACCGTCACCGGATTGGTGGCATCGGCCTGAGCCTTTTCAAGGTCGCGCTGTGTCTCTGCTTCTTTCTTCAGCGTATCGCGGGTGGCGATGCGCAGAACGTTGCCGTTGAGTTGCTTGTCGAGTCCATTGTTCTGCAAAACGATATCCAGCGCCTGATCCCAAGGCACTTCATCGAGCACGATGGTTAGCGTGCCCTTCACGGCCGGGTCTAGAACCACGTTCAAGCCGCTGATCTCGTGAATCAAGCGAAAGAAGTCGCGCAGGTCCACGTCCTTCAGGTTCACCGAGATGGGTTCGCCAGTGTACTTGCCTGCCGGCGCGGAGACGCCGCCAGCCGCCATGGTGGACGCCGCGGTATTCGCTTGTTGGATGGCTTGTTGCGCCGCCTGCTGCGCCGACGTATCCGCCGGGCGAGCTGGTTGGCCGTTCCCGCCGAACGAGGCCAGCAGGAAAGCGGGCTGCGTCAGTTCGTTGGGCAACGTAAAGTGCGGAGCGGGAATTTGCAGGGCTTTGGGCGAGCGCGCCACCGCACTGCGCGGAGCGGCCGCCGCATAGTGAAATTGGGGGCGCGCCTGCGCATCGCTCTTCGTTTCGATCTCGCTTACGTTTGTCGTCGTGCTCGTGGTCGTCTTGGCCGAAGCGTCCGCTGGAGCAGCGGGTTGCACCTCGAAGTAGATGACCACTGCCGTGCCGTCATGCGCAATTTGATACGGCGCTTCGGACGTCAAGTCCACCACGATGCGCGCAATGTCCGGCCGGTACTGCCCCAGCCTTACGCCACGCACGGGTGCGGACACGCCAGGAATCAAGGTCTTGTCCACGTGCAGGCGTGCACCCGCAAAATCGAGCACCAGTCTATCCGGGCTCTGCAACCGGGCGGCGTGTACCTCCAGCCGTCCTTCGCCTTCCACGCGCACTGCCGCGCGTTCCGGCGCCTGCGTGATCGCCACGCTGGAAATCACCGCAGCTGTGGCGCTAACGCCAGGTGCACCGCCAGGATCGGCGGTCTGCGCCAGTACTGGGCTGGCCACCAGCGCCAAACTCGCAAGGATCAAGCAGCCATACCGTAGGGCCGGCCGGGTCGTCTTCATTGCTGTTCTCCTGCACTCGAGTAAATTCGTTTATTTACTTGGCGTTCCACGGGCTTCCCAAAAGCGTCCTTGCCCAATTCGTGAAACGAAACGCCATCCATCGCGATCTTTTCCACTTTTCCGTCGAAGAGCTGGTCGCCCTCGCGCAAGAAGTACGTGCGCGATTGCGGGTTGGTAACCATAGCGATCATCCCGTTCGAAGAGCGCACAACGCCATCAAGCCGCAGCGTGCTCACTTGCAGCCCCGCCTTGCCAGGCGGCAGATTCTTCGCAGCCGCAGCCTGCGCCTGTTGGCGCCCGACCAGCGATTCGAAGGGATCTCGGCGGCCGGCCTTGCCTTCGCCTTCGGCCCCTGCTGAGGGTTCCGCGGGCTGTTCCACCGGTTTCGCCGTCTTTTTCGTCGTGGATTTTTTCGCGGACGACTTGGCTGCCGATTTGGACGCCGGCGGCGCAGCGGGCTGCGTCGTTTGCGCCAGCAAACCGGGAGCGGTTGCCGCGAGTAAAATCCCTAGGATGAGAGTGTTTACAAAACGCATAGTTCGCTCATTCCCGCTTAGGGTTTTCCAGCCACTGCGCCAGCGGGCTTGGCCCCTTTCGGAGCTGCCCCCTGGTCAGCCGGCTTGGTGAAAAATGTAGTTGCCGTAAAAACTGCCGCTACCGTGGTTCCAGGTCGCAGCGGATACTTCGAGCTCTTCGCCGCGTCCGGATCCGCGAACGTCAGGTCTCCGACGTTGATGATTCGCGAAAGACGGCTCAGCCGCTCAAAAAAATCCAGCATGTTGAAATACGGCCCGTCCGCTTGTACTTCGAACGGCATTTCGAAGTGATATTCCTTCGCCACGATGGCTTGCGAGGTCAGCCGGCGCAATTGCACGTTGGACGCGCTGGCGGCTCCTTGCAACAGGCGGATGAACTCGTCGGTGTCTTTTTCATCCGGTACGATGGTCTTCAGGGTGTCAAGCTGTTTGGAGAGTGCGTCCATCTGCTGTTTCAGCTCTCCGTAACGCTGCTGGTACACCTGCAATTGCGTCACTTCCTGGGTTAGCTGGGTTCGATCGAGCACCGCTTTATCCACGGCGTCCCGCTCTCGGGCTACCGGAGAAAATGGCAGGTACACACCCGCGAGTACCAGGATCACGGCTATCGCCACCGCCACCAACACCTGCATGACTACCGACATATCACGAAACGGATTGGCCATGGCGCGTCCTTAACCTTTCTTCCCTGGTGCGGCCGCCGGCGTCGACGGCACACTCGCTGGCTTCGTCTGGACCGCGGCTACTGGCGGAGCAATCTCTGCGGAAATCTGGAACAGGAACGTCTGCACCGCCGTGTTCTTGTCGTCCTGCTTCGATTCCTTAATCTCTACCTTTTGAAAATATCCCGAGCGCTTCATCGCGGTGATAAAGTTGGCCACCGCATTGATGGACGCCGAGGAACCTTCCATCGACAAACTCGATCCTTTGCGCGTCAACGTCGTCAGCCAAAGGTTTTCTGTGCGCGACACCGTATCGGCGACCATGTTGAGCAATTCCTGGCTTCCGGTGCGATCCCGCTGCAATTGCTCGATGGTGGAAACTCGTTGTTGCAAAGTCGTGCGCTGCTTCTCGAACGCTTCTACCTGCTGCTTGGTTTGTTCGAGCTGCGTCTTCTGCGCGCGCAAACCTTCGATACGGTGGTTTTCCGCGCTCAGCTGGCTGGACCATTGGGAGTACATGTAGAACAGGAACACGCAACCGAGCAATACGCCCGCGCCCATAAACAGCGCCGGAAGTGCCGCGCCCGTATCCACCGGCCGCCTCGCTGAGCGGGGTCGAATCTGTCCAAGAAGGTTTATGCGGATCATGGCTAGTCGAAGCTCCTCAGCGCCAGCCCCACGGCTATGGCCAATCGCGGCGCCATTTCCCGAATCTGGTCGTCACTGTGTTTGCTGGGATTGATCAAAACTTTGCGAAAGGGATTGAGCTCTTCGACCGGCATCGCGAACTCTTCCCGCAACAAATCCACCAGTCCGGGCACGCGCGCCGTTCCCCCGGCCACCACGATGCGTTGAATGTTTTCGCCGCTCGCCGTGGCGCGAAAGAAATCGAAAGTCTTTTGAATTTCCAGCGTCAGAATGTCCGAGACGCTGCGCAGAATCTGCTGCTTCTGGTCGTCCGTTACGCTGGGCAGCGTTTCGCCCTTCTTCAGCCGTTCGGCGTCTTCGAAGCTCAAATCCAGTTCCTTCTGCAATGCGTCCGTATATTGGTTGCCGCCGACGCTAACGTCACGCGTGAACAATGGCACGCCACCGCGCACAATATTGATATTCATGACGCTGGCGCCTACGTTCAGCAACGCCACCGTCTGTCCCGCATCCGGCTCGTAATTCACTTCAAAGCAGTTCTGTAGGCCGAAGGCGTCTATATCCACCACGCGTGGCGTTTTCCCCGCCTGCGCCAAGACGTTGGTGTGATTCAGAATTTTGTCTTTCTTCACCGCCACCAGTAGTACGTCCATCTGTGAGTCCATGGACTCCAGCAACTGGTAGCTTAGGTTTACGTCCGCGATGTCGAAGGGAATATGCTGGCTGGCCTCCGAAGGAATGCGGTCGTACAACTCTTCTTCGGTCATCAGCGGCAGTGGCACGCGCTTAACGATCACCGAATGTCCCGATACCGAAGTCGCTACATCCTTCGTCTTGATTCGTTGCGCGTCAAAAATTTTGCTGATGGCGTTGGCCACCTGCGGCGCATCCATGATCGCGCCATCCACCACGGTGTCCTGCGCCAGCGGCTCCATGCCGTAGCTCACCAGTTCGTAGCCGGCCTTTGTGGACTTCAGTTCCACCGTCTTGATCGAGCTGGAACCAATGTCCAATCCCACCAGTTGTTTACTCTTCCCGCCAAATAAACCCATATTCAGGCCTTGTCCCCTCTCGCTCGCAAGTTGCTAACGGCGCCTCGCGTGCGCCTGGCTCATCTTTCGTTCCATCCATCTGTCCAGGATTGTTTTACGCAGTTTCCAACGATTTCCCAGTTTGAATGCAGGTATTTCGCCTTCCGTGATGTAACGGTACAGGGTATCCGGTGAAATCCCCAGATATTGCGACGCCTGACGCACATTCATCACTTCGCGAGATTCCATCACGACCCACTTCACCCCAGTACTGAACTTCTTTCTGTCGCAACTTGCACCCGGCATGTCCGCGAATGACTGGACGCGTCCCGTGCTAGTGTTTATGGCATCCGCGCGCTCCGACCGTCAACACATTCTCTGCCGCAGTTGTCCTAAGCGTATTGGTAATTGCAGGCAGTTCTAGGTGTTTTGTCGGAGGGGCCTAGCAGATGTTGGGTAGTGTAGGTCTTGGTACCACAATTACTTGTGCTTTTTCGTTGTTTCTCCACCTGTCCTTACGGACGGTAATCCTTTGCCATCAATCGCTCGCGCCGCCGCGCGAATATTATTTGTGCTTTCTTTTTCCTCTTCAAATTTGACGCAATCGCGAAATCGTAGCGTCGCTTGCGTTCTGTGCACGCTTACAAGCAGCGTTTTCCGCGTGTCCCGCGTTCTCGGACTTGTTTTATATTTTTGCCCACTTATACTTGTGGCCGCAGCAGTGCCAGCGACGATGACACCGTGTCGTGACCGTTTCTTTTCCTCGTTTTTCTTGACCGCCCGGAGGGTTTGCTCCATGTATCGCTCGCTCTTGATCCTGCTTCCGCTACTAACAATTCCTCTCGCAGACAATTCTCCTGCGGCCCCGAAGCTAATCGGTCCAGGGTTTCTTGTTATTGCCAATCAGCGTGAACACACAATAGTTCTTTTCGATATCGCCGAAAGAAAAACTGTCGCCACTGTCGAAGTTGGCGTCAACGGCCACGAAGTGGTGGTCTCACCGGACGGAAAATTCGCTTACGTCCCCATCTACGGAAATTCCGGCGTGGGAAAACCCGGCACCGACGGGCAATTCGTCGACGTCATCGATCTCCACACTCACGCCATCGCCGGTCACATCGACCTTGGCAAACCAGTACGCCCGCACTGCGCAAAGTTCGGCCCCGACGGCTTGCTCTACGTTTCCGCGGAACTCGCCAACGCAATTTTTGTCGTGGATACGACGACCCGCAAAGTAATCGCCGAAATCCCCACCGGCACTGAACAGTCGCACATGTTCGTAATTTCGCCCGACGGCAAACGCGCCTATACCTCGAACGTTTCCACCGGAACCGTCAGTGTCCTTGACTTGCAGAAGCGCTCGCTCATCACCGTCATCCCCGTCGCCAAATCCGTGCAGCGCATCTCGATCTCACCGGACGGCCGCCACGTGTACACTCACGATCAAGGCCAGCCACGCATCGCCGTCATCGACACCGCCACGAACACCGTTGCGAGTTACATCCTGCTCCCCGATACGGTCTACTCCTCAGCGCCTCTCGGAGACGGAGTAACTCTCGTTGCCGCTTCCCCATCTGGAAAGATTTTTGTGATTGATACGGAGAAGTCAAAGATCGTCGCGACGGTCGAGGTTCCTCCGTCAAGCGGTGAAATCATTGTCACCCCCGACGGCTACCGCGTCTTCTTAAGCTGTCCGCAGGACGGAACGATCCAGTTTCTCGGCCACCTCGCGGCAACAAAACCAGTGCTGGAAGCCCCAATTGTGTTGAGCAAAGGCGTGGACGGTTTAGCTTGGACAAACTCGCTATAGCGGGTCGTTCTATTCCTCTACGTCGGCAGCTACAATCCCAGCGACTTCCACATCCCCGCCACCCGCGCCTTAGTCGCCTCATCCATCAGAATTTCATCCGGCCATGGACGCGCAAATCCTTCCGTCGCCCACTTCCGCGTGGCATCAATTCCCATCTTCGACCCGAAGTCCTGCATCGAAGTAGCGTGATCCAGTGAGTCCGACGGCCCGGTAACGAATTGCGTATCCCGCTGCGGATCAATTGCGCATAACGCCTTCCACACCACCTCACCGTAGTTGTGCACATCTACATCATGATCCACTACCACAATCACCTTCGTAAACATCGCCTGCCCCAGCGACCAAATCGCGCTCATAATCTTCCGCGCATGCCCCGGGTACGATTTCTTAATCGCCACAATCATCAAATTGTGAAAAATTCCCTCCGCCGGCATCGCCACATCCACAATCTCTGGATACTGCATCTTCATCACCGGCAAAAACACGCGCTCCACCGCATAGCCCATAAAATAATCTTCCTGCGGCGGCGGGCCCACGACGGTCGTCAAATAGATGGGCTCCTTGCGGTGCGTCACGCACTCCACATGAAACACCGGATACTTCCCTTCCAGTGAATAAAATCCCGTGTGATCCCCAAACGGTCCTTCCGTCCGCATCTCATTCAACTTCACATACCCTTCCAGAATAATTTCGGCGTTCGCCGGCACTTCAATATCATTCGTCTCGCTCATCACCATCTCCACCGGCTCTTTGCGCAAAAATCCCGCAAACATCATTTCGTCCAAATCCGGCGGTATCGGCAGCATCCCCGCCAGCGCCGTAGCCGGGTCCGCTCCAATCGCCACCGACACCGCAATCCGCCCCTCCGGATTCGCCGCCCGCGCCGCGCGAAAATGTGCCGCCCCATGTTTCTGCGTCTGCCAGTGCATCCCAGTGGTCCGCTCGTCATACACCTGCATGCGATACATCCCCACGTTGCGCTTCCCCGTCTCCGGATTCTTCGTAAACACCAGCGGAAACGTAATGAACCGCCCGCCATCCTGCGGCCAGCATTGCAAAATCGGAAAGTCAAACAGGTTTACGTCCGCGCCCTTGCGAATCACATCCTTGCAATCGCCAGACTTCACGCTCTTCGGAAAAAACGACCCCAGCTCCGCCAACTTCGGCAGCATCTTTAATTTGTCAAACAATCCCTGCGGCGACTTCATATCCATAAATCCGCTGATCCGCGCCGCCACTTCATCCAGCGCGTCCACCTCAAACGCCAGCGCCATCCGCTCCACGCTGCCAAAGGTATTCACCAGCACTGGAATCTTCGAGCCCTTCGGCTTTTCAAACAAAAGCGCCGGTCCAACACTATCGGCCTTGCGTCCAGCGTCCCGCGCCACGCGCTGCGTAATCTCCGTAATTTCCAAAATGGGGTCGACTTCCGCCTTAACGCGTTTCAGCTCCCCGCTCTTCTCCAGCTTCCGCACAAATTCCCGCAAATCCCGATATGCCACACCGCCTCCAGTAGCACAGACTCTCAGCCTGTGCCCCTTCCGACCCACCCACTCCGCTTGCCAGCAAAAACTCTAGCACGTTCCCGCAGTCACCCAGTGCTACCCTTCATTCCACAAGCTTCGCATCGTCCGATACTTTCGCCACCTCTACTTTGGCCACCTCCCGTTCCACAGAAAATATCATGTCACCAAATGCCCACTTCCGGACTCAAACCATGCGAAAGGAACCTCCATGCAATACAAAACTCTAGGTGACACTGGACTTCTCGTTTCCACTCTCTGCTTTGGCACCATGACCTTCGGCGGCAACCAGGATTCCGCCATGGCCGACGCCCGCATCTGGAAAATGATCGGCGCCACCGATCAGGCCGAGGCCGACTCGCTCGTGAAAGCCTCGATCGACGCCGGCATCAATTTCTTCGACACTGCCGACGTTTACTCCGGCGGCCAAAGCGAAAGGATCCTCGGCCAATCCCTTAAGAACCTCAACATCCCCCGCAAAGATGTTGTCATCGCCACAAAAGTCTACGGTCGCGTGGGCCAAGGCCGCAACGATGTCGGCGCCTCCCGCGGGCACATCATGGACGCCGTCGACGCCAGCCTGCAGCGCCTGCAAATGGATCATATCGACCTCTACCAGATTCACGGCAACGACGCCGTCACCCCGATTGAAGAAACACTTCGCGCCTTGGACACCCTCGTGACGCAAGGTAAAGTCCGTTATATCGGCTGTTCCAACTGGCAGTCCTGGAAAATCGCTAAAGCTCTGGGCATTTCCGAATTCAAAAATCTCGCGCGCTTCGACACGCTGCAAGCCTACTACTCCATCGCCGGCCGCGACCTCGAACGCGACCTCGTCCCGCTCCTCGAAGCCGAAAAAACCGGTCTGCTCGTCTGGAGTCCGCTTGCCGGCGGCTTACTTTCAGGAAAGTTCAGCCGCGCCAACCAAAAGCCCGAAAACTCTCGCCGCTCGGAATTCGATTTTCCCATCGTCGACAAAGAACGTACCTGGAAAATTCTCGACGTCATGGCTCCCATCGCCAAAGCCCACAACTGCAGCCCCGCCCGCATCTCTCTGGCGTGGCTGCTCGCCAAACCCGTCGTAACCAGCGTCATCATCGGCGCCAAACGCATCGAGCAACTCCAGGACAACGTCGCCGCCGTGGACGTCAAGCTCACCGCGGAGCAAATCAAGCAACTCGACGAAGTCAGTGCTCTGCCTCCAGAATATCCCGGCTGGATGCTGCCATTCCAAGGCTCCAACCGCCTGGCGCCAACCGTCCGGCAAATACCGCAGACCGCCGCGGCCGCAAAATAAATAAACGTGCGCAGCCGCAGGCCTCCTGTAGCGCAGGGCGGAGCCCTGCGGCTTTTTCGCACCGCCAGCTGAAATGTAAATTTTGGGTGAGAGACGACTCTGACTAAGCTTTCCCTGCTACAAACGATTCGCGAACCACTCCCGGTAAACCTTTTTCGCGCGCCAGGTACTGATCGTAAATCCACGCATAGGTTTTTTCTAAACCGACGCGCAGCGAAGTATCCGGCTCCCAGTTCAAATATTTCTTGATCAACGTGTTGTCGCTGTTCCGCCCGTTTACGCCCTTCGGCGCCGCCAAATTATAACTCCGCTTTAGCTTAACCCCAGCGATGTCCTCCACGATGTCCACCAACTGGTTGATGCTCACCGCCTCCGTCGATCCCAAATTGATTGGCTCCAGAATCTCCGAATCCATGATCAGCTGTACACCCTTAATGCAATCGTCTGCCCACATGAAACTCCGCGTCTGCACTCCCGAGCCCCAAATCTCAATCTCGTACGTCCCACCGAGCTTCGCCTCAATCACCTTCCGGCAGATCGCCGCCGGCGCCTTCTCCCGCCCCCCAAACCACGTCCCCCACGGCCCATATACGTTGTGAAACCGCGCCACCCGGGTGTATAAGCCAAAATCTTCCCGGAAATGCCGGCACATCCGCTCCGAAAATAGCTTCTCCCATCCGTATCCATCCTCTGCCTGCGCCGGATACGCATCCTCTTCCTTCAACGATGGCGCTTCAAACGTCGTCTGCTTGTCCGCGTTATACACGCAGGCCGACGACGAATAGAAAAACTTCTTGCACCCATGCGCCAGCGCCGCCTGCAGCATGTGCGTATTGATCAGCACCGATAGCATGCACAGCGCTTTGTTGTGCTCAATAAAACCCATCCCGCCCATGTTGGCGGCCAAACTGTAAATCTCATCCGCACCCGTCGCCGCCGTCTCGCAGTTCTCCCGTAAATTCAAGTCCAGCGATAGATTCTCCACATCTTCAAATCGCTGGTACCACTCTTCCACCGGCTTCACGTCCACCGCGCGGATCCGCTGATACCCCAGCCGCCGAAACTCCGCCACCAGGTGCCCACCTATAAATCCGCCCGCTCCGGTCACCAGCACGCTATTCTCACTTCGCACTCGTTCACCCACGCTTTCTGGCCAGGCCCCGCTTCTCCCGAATCATAGTCGAAAGCTGTTGATTCACATAAGGGCTAAATTTTTCGGATGGCCATCCAATAAATAATAGCGACAGAAGAAATTTTTCCGCTTTCGCGCACCCATTCCACTCGCCACGATCCATCGAACTCACCCTTGCGCTCTTTCTCCGGGTGACGTGCCGCTTCGAGCGCGACCTTAGCGATTGAGCACCCTCCTGGAACAGGGCTGTTTTCTGACCTTTCGGCCAGTTGTGCCGCCCTGATCCGCCCAGTATTCTCAATCTCGATTTAGTTTCTCGGGCGGGCAATCCCGCCTCCCATTTCGGAACAATGCGAATGAGTCTATCGAAGACACTTTTTGCGGCGCTGTTCTTGTTCTCGCTCTTGCTCTGCGCTCCGCGCAACCCAGCGCAAACGGCCACCGTTTATTGGAACAATACCGAACAAGTGATCGACGGCTTCGGTGCCTCCGATGCCACTCAATATCGGCCGCTTACCAACGCCCAAGCCACGCTCGTGTTTTCTACCACTACGGGCGTCGGACTTTCCTTGCTCCGCACCGAGGTTCCCGACGACGGGAGCTGCTCGACGGTCAACACCACGTGCGCAGGTCAAGTCACCGATATGCAACTCGCCATCGCCAACGGCGCTAGAGTCTGGAGCACCCCTTGGTCGCCGCCGGTGGCTATGAAGTCCAACAACAATCTGGTCAATGGCGGCGCTCTGCTCGCAGTTTCCTACCAGCCCTACGCCAACTACCTCGCCAACTACGTTAAGAGCTTGCGCACCCTGTATGGCATCAATCTCTATGCCTTGTCGCTGCAAAACGAGCCTACCGCTGCTGCGACCTGGGCTTCCGCCATTTGGAGCCCTACGAACCTTGATACCTTTATCGGCGCCAATCTCGGTCCCACATTTGCCGCCGACGGCCTCTCCCCGCTGATCATGCTGCCAGAAACTTCCACTTGGCAGCAGTTAGCGCCGTATTCGACCGCCGTCATGGGCGATCCCACCGCTCTGCCCTACGTCGGCATCATCGCTACCCACGACTACAACCACGCCGGCCTGCCCTCGTACACCTTGGGTCAGTTTGGCGGCAAGCACCTTTGGGAAACCGAGGTCGACGATCACAATTCTTTCGATCCCAGCATCACCAGCGCCCTCACTTACGCCCAGGACATTCACGACTGGATGACGACTGCCAATGCCAACGCCTGGCACTATTGGTGGATCATCGGGCTCAACGGAGACAACGAAGGGCTGATCGACTCCGCCTCTGGGATCGTTTCCAAGCGCCTGTACATCATGGGCAACTACAGCAAGTTTGCGCGCCCGGGATTTTACCGCATTGACGCAACGGTCACGCCGCAGAGCGGCGTTTTCGTTTCCGCCTATAAAAGCGTCACCAGCGGCGCCTTCGTCATCGTGGTCATCAATCGGAACAACTCGGACGTCTCACAATCCTTTACCTTGAATGGCGCCTCGGCCTCGACGGTAAGCCCCTGGGTCACCTCTGCCACGCTGAATCTAATTCAGCAGTCAAATATTTCTGTCAACAACGGTTCCTTCGCCTACAGTCTGCCGGCTGCCAGCGTCACGAGTTTCGTGGGTACCACCGCCACGGTCCCTCCCACCGGATTGACCGCCACCATCCGCTAAGTCTTCAACCCGCAGGGTTCGTCACTAACTCAGCGGCATCATCAATTTCGTTTCCCGTCTCAAAACTGAAAATAAATAAAGTCCGCGTGCCCAAACACTCCAAAGAAGATTACCGCGTACACGCACGCGTAATAGCACGCGTAACGAAACACATTGATGGACCACGCGCGCGGTATCCGTTCAGGATGCGCCATATACCACTCCACACCGAACATCATTACTGTGAATATCCCCACGAAAACCGCGTTGACGCGATCCAGGCTGGCAATCGGAAATTGCAGAGAATTGAAATGTCCCAGCGGGAAAAGGTGCGTCAAAATATACCAGCCCGAATCGAATGTCCCGGCGCGGAAGAAAATCCACGCGAGCATCACCAGGGACATGGTAAAGAACACCTGCCACACGGCCACCACCGTAGGAAATTTCTCTAGACCCAGCGCACTGCGCAGTTTGCGTCGCAGCATCCGTGTCGCGTCGCCAATCACGATGTACGTTCCGTGCAGTACTCCCGTCAGCGCGAACATCCAACTTGCCCCGTGCCATAGCCCGCACAGCCCTAAGGTAACAATCACACTCATATAATGTCTCGGTATACTGACTCGTTCTCCCATCAGGGGAAGATACACATAGTCGCGCAACCACGTGGTCAGCGAGATGTGCCAGCGACTCCAGAATTCCGCAATGGACCGGCTAAAGTACGGCTGCCGAAAGTTCATCCGCAGCTCGTACCCCATCACCCGGGCGATTCCCAACGCAATGTCGCTGTAGCCAGAGAAATCGCAGTAAATCTGCAGCGCAAAAAGTACCGTGGCGATCAGCAGCGAAGCGCCGCCGTATCCCCTCGGATTTTGATACACCATGCTCACGAACTCCGCCACCGAGTCCGCGATCACCATCTTCTTGAACAGCCCCCACAGCGTTTGCGCGAAACCGGAACGCACCAGGTCCAGCCGAATTTTCGGATCGCTATGAAACTGCGGCAGCAACTCATTGGGCCGCTCGATCGGTCCCGCCACCAATTGCGGGAAGAACGCCACGTACAGCGCGTAGTTCAGCAGATTGTGCTCCGCGGGAGCCCTCCGCCGGTATACATCAATCGTGTAACTCATGGCCTGAAACGTGTGGAACGACAGCCCAAGGGGCAGAATAATATGCATCAGCGGAATGTCCTGCTGCAGTCCGGCGAAGCGCATCAACGGCGTAATCGATGCGCCAAAGAAATTTACGTATTTGAATGCCACTAGCAGGCCGATGTTGCAGGCCAGGCTCAGGCCCAGGTACATCCGCCTCCGCCCGGTCTCCGACTTCTCAATCTGCAGCCCCGCCACGTAATCGATCAGCGTTATGCCCCAGATCAGCACAATGTACTTCACGCTCCAGCACATGTAGAAGAAATAGCTGGCCACCAACAACAAGATTTTTCTCGGCGTTCCTCGCAGACACAGGAATAGCGTCCAGCACGCGATGAAGAAAAACGCGAATTGAAAACTGTTGAAGCGCACGTCAGTGTTTTCCTGCCTGCTCTTCGGCCACCAGTTGATAGATGGCCTGCGTGTAGATTTTCGCCCCGTCGCGATTTAGATGAAACACGTCGGAAAACATCCCCGGCGGGTAGCTGAAATAGCGCGGTCCAAGCACCTTGCAGGGCAGCCGACCCTCGATCACCCGCGCAAACTCTTCGTCCTTCGCGGGTGGCTGCGCGTACGCTTTTCGCCGCTCGTAATACGGCACGTAGTAGCAGGCAATGTGGTATCGCGTGATTGTGTCCCGTAGTTGTCCCAGTTCCGTGCTCTCCAGCGGCGGCCGCGCGCGCGATGACTCAATCACTCCCGGTCGATCCGCGTCCAGCAAAAAATCCTCCGGCAGACGGTCGTTCGCGAACCGGCTGTGCTCCGCTATGAAGTAATATCCGCGATTCTCCAGCATCTCGTTTGCGGTTCGGTGCGATGCCGCATAAAACTGCACCGGCCCCCCTCGCTCGCGGGAGGCCAGCAGAAACCGGATCACATCACGGATCAGGAAGCGGAACGGAAATATTTTCGTGGCAAACTCGTGATCGTCGCCCACGATATTAAATGGATTGATGCCCTTCTTTGCGTCGTTCCACGGAAGCGTCAGCAACAAAATATCCGGCGCCTGCCCGCGCTCTGCCATCACTTTCAGTTGATGCACGAAATCGTTGTGACCCGGAAATCCGGAGTTAAACGAATACACCGCACTGCTATCGCTCGCCGACAGCCGGTCAAATTCATCGGGAATAAATCCTGTGAGCACCCGGCTATCGCCAAAAATAACCAGCCGCTGTGCGTGCACGTTCAGCGGAAACACTTCGCCGCGCTGCTCGATGTTCAGCTTCGCGCGATACACGATCTGCGAGCCCGGCGCCAAGTACGGAAACGCCGCCGACAATGTATAGAAAAATAGCCACAGCGCCGCAAACCCTCCGATGGCACACACCACTAGGCGAACGAGTTGCACTCGCTCTGATAGCCGCTCGCTTTGCGGCAAGAAGCCTACCCGAGCCGCGTAATCCGCTACGCGCGCTCGATGCAACAATGCCCTACGCCAGGTTCCCATCAAGCTTGAGTCGGGTGTTCCTTCGGATTCATTCAATTTGACGCCCGCTTTCCCTGAGAGGTTTTGGGACAAGTCTGAACATTACCATTCTGCTTACTAATTGGTTCGTCGCAGAGCTAAATTCGCCCCAGGCACACCTCACCGCGCGATCAGCTCGGCGGGGCACCGACCCTTCGAGCCTTTCGCCGTTCCGATATTCTCCCGACAATAGCGCGCAGCAGCAATCCAAAAAATGGCAGGTCATCTAGCAAATACCTTCTCGACAATCGCCGCGGCTCTTTTCCTAGTCGCCACAGCCATTCCAGTCCGTTGCGCTGCATCCACAGGGGCGCTCGCGGAATCAGGCCGCCGACGAAGCTAAATGACACGCCTACCCCGATCGCGAGCCTTACGCCGGAGCCTTCCGCGTAGTCGCACATCCATTGTTCCTGCTGTGGGGCGCCTAACCCGACGAACAAAATGTCCGCGCAGCTCTCTCGAATTTTTCTCTGGACATCCTCGTTTTGCGCCGCGAACTTGTAAAATCTGTATGGTGGACAATCCCAGCCTGCAACGTTCAGATGGGGATGTCGTTGCATGAGTTTTTCGCAGGCACTGGCCGCCGCCCCCGGGCTGCCGCCCAGCAAGAATACCGAATATCCCAGCTGCTCAGAAAGCTGGCAGGTACGTTCAAAAAGGTCGGTTCCATTGATCCTTTCTTTCAAAGGTGTACCTAAGATCCTCGCAGCCCATAGAAGCGGTACCCCGTCCGCCACCACCAGTTCCGCCTTCGCATAGAGTTTCCGGAATTCCGCGCTCTCGTTAAACTTCACGATATGATCAACGTTCGGGGTCACGGCATAGGAGAACCGCTTGCGCTCCACGATTTCCCGGATAGCCGCCAGCGTTTCGGCCATCGTAAAGTTGTGAATCTCAAGTCCCAGTAAACGAACTCGTTCCGCCGAGTCGAGTATTTTGGAATTCGCATCTGCTGTCTTCTCGCCAAACGTATTATTTGTGATGGAAATTCACCTTTAAGAATTTCTAGCTGAAAAGCACTCGTTCAGCTCATTGCATTTGCCCGGCGTCGAGTCCCGATGCACAATGGGTCCTCGCTGAAGTATGCCGTGCTCTCGTTTTCCCGTGCTGCGCAAACTCCGCCGACTCCTTCCTGCAGCGCGCGGTCGTTTGCCGGGTGGTCACCAAGGAGTTAGAATCTTTGTCAGCATCCGCGCAACTGGATTTCATCGCGACGGATGAGACATGAGAAGTGAGCGATTCCCCCTAATTTATGACAGGATTGCTGCCACCCAACAATTGCGTCGAAAATACATCTTTGTAGTGACACCCGGTGGAATCGAAGTTCAAGGCGGCATGGCCACCATGGCGCGCTACCTCCTCGCCGAATGGAAACGGACCGACCGCCAGCCTCCGGTCAAGCTCATCAACACGTACGGCCCCAGCCTGCAAAATATCTGGACTATGCCTTTCTACTTCGTCGCGGCCGTTGCGACCGTCTTCGTCTACGGCCTTTTACGCCGCATCGCTGTGCTCCACTTGCACATGGCCGAGTACGGCAGCGTGCTCCGCAAAGGCATTCTCGTTTATCTCAGCAAAGCTCTCGGCATTCCCGTGGTAATCCATATGCACGGCGCCAAATTCACCACCATGTGGGAATCCGCCTCGCCCCGCAAGAAATCCTTCATGCTGGCTATTTTTCGCCACAGCGATGCCATCATCGTTCTTGGCGAATTCTGGCGAAAATATCTGCAAGACCACCTGCATCAACCCGACGCAAAAATTCGTGTCGTCCCCAACGGTGTGCCAGACCTCGGCCTTGGCTCCGCGCCGCCGCCCGCCCCCGGCGAACCTCTCAATATTCTCTTCGCCGGCCAGGTCGGCCAGCGAAAAGGCGTCGGCGACTTGCTCGAAGCGCTCGCCCGTCCCGATCTCCGAGGATTCGCTTGGCATCTCCATGTCGCCGGCAGCGGAGAAATCGAAACTCATCGCGAAAAAACCGTGCAATTGGGCATCGCCGAACGCACCACCTTTCTTGGATGGGTCGATCTCGACCGCGTCAGCCGACTCATGCGCGCCGCGCACATCTTCGTGCTCCCTTCCTACCAAGAAGGATTGCCAATGGCCATCATCGAGGCCATGGCCAGCGCTTTGCCTGTGGTCGCGACCCCTGTCGGCTCCATTCCAGATATAATCCGCGACGGCGACACCGGCTTGCTCGTCCCTCCCGGCGATCCTGCCGCACTCTGCGCCGCGTTCCTTCGCCTTCTGCAATCTCCGGAACTCCGCGCCAAACTCGGCGCCTCCGCCCGGCAGCTTTACCTTCGCGATTTCACCGTCTCCGTCATGTGCGAAAAAATCGCCGTCGTGTTCCAAAGTATTATTCGTTCTAAACCCTAGACACCCCAATCAGGCCGTGACAATATCGAACTCACCCAAGCCCAATCACACTGAAGTCTTTGCGGTTCCACCGAGGGGTATATGTCCAATATGCGAAGCACACTGTTACTACAGTTGTCTCTGGCTTTCACCCTAGTCCTCTTGCCGGCAAAAGCTAACGGCCAGAACTTTGCCTTGATCTCTGACCAGGCAGCTCGCGCGATTCATAGCAAAGCGAATTCTCCAGCGGGACAGGCTACTGTTGCTTCCGCAATGACCTATTTGAATCGCTCTCCAAACGCACTGCCTGTGCTCCATATCGCTGGTAAGCTGCCGGGCGATCCGGACTATGTCAAAAGCCAACAAGCCGCGGTTGACCTTCCCGCAATGACCGATCTGGCTCTGGCTTTTCGCCTCACTGGCGACAGGAAGTATCTTGATGCCGCGACGCGATTCATCAAGGCCTGGGCCAGCAATTACCAGACTGCTTTGAATCCCATTGACGACCAGGACTTTTATTATTTTTTCGTCGCCAATGACTTGGTCAACTCAGATTTGCCGCCGGATGTACAGGCCCTGACAAAGAATTTTTGCCAACAGTTCGCCCAAGCCTACTTAAGTGAGGTGGAAAAGGCTCCCCCTCCAGGCAGCCCTGAAGCAGATCCGAAGAATCCCATCTACAAAGGCCCCAATAAGCCGGATCCGACTCGCATTAACAACTTCCAGAGTCACCGCCTAAAGCTGGGCGCTCTCGCCGCCTTTGCCGCGGGAGACGACGGACTTGTCCAAAGAGCGCACGCCGCCTACGAGCGCCAAATCGCCATCAACATACGTCCCGACGGCACGGTAATTGATTTTGAGGATCGCGACGCCCTTCATTACGTAGTTTATGATCTTGAGCCTCTTCTACTCACAACCGTTGCCGCCCACTCGCATGGTCAAGACTGGTACTACTACAAAAGTCCCACCGGCTCTTTTCTTGACGACGCGGTGAACTGGCTCATTCCCTACGCCGAAGGCGAAAAAACTCATCAGGAATTTGTGAATAGCCATGTTCCCTTCGATCAAACCCGCGCCAAGGCCGGCGTAAAAGGTTTCTCCGGTCCATGGAATCCCAAAGAGTCTGCCACCGTGTTCGCCTACGCTTCGGTTGTGAACTCCAGGTATCGCAAGACACTAGCGGACATCGAAGCGCATACCGGCGCCAAACCGCCAAACTTCATGGCACTCGCGTTCGAGTAGCATAAGCCGGCGTTTTGAAAGGTGAAGAGAAGATCGACATGCCCGCCGGCTCAATTTGGTCGGCGGGCGATGAAGATCTTTTCTCCCCTCAACAGCGCGTAGTTCGATACGTCAGGCTCCTCGGCAGTGAACTCGTCGAGTTCAAAGCCCGCACCGCGAATTCGCTCGCGCACGTCCGCTCCGTAGTACCGCACGTGATCCGGCTGGCCAAAATGATATTGCCGGCCCCGGGGCGTGGTGATGGACGGATTTTCGTAGGTTCGCGACCATCCCTCGATGACCGGAGTCATAATTATCGCCACGCCTCCTGGGCGCAGTACTCGGTACATTTCCGCCAGGGCTCGCCGATCATCAACGTGCTCAAGAATATGTGAGCACACGATGCATGAATACGTTCCGTCGGCCATCTCCATCGCTTCGATATTCAAGACCAGGTCAGCTCGATCCTTTTCGATGTCAGCGGACTTGTATACCCGGGCAAGACCGCGGAATAACGCGGCCATCGCTTCTTCCGGCGCAAAATGTAGTACATCTCTGCCGGTGATTTCGTTCGCATTGCTGTCAAGCCAGAGTTTTAACAAACGGTGCCGTTCAAGCGCTCCGCACTCCGGACAGCGCGCATCCGGTCGCGGTGGAAACCCGAAAGAGCGGAAGAATCCTTCATATCCGCAAATCGTGCAGTGCCGTTTCAGCGCCTTGCTCCTTCGGAACTGACTCGTCAGATAGGCATAGTCATGCGCCAATTCTTTCGCGCGAGACAGTCGTCGCTGCACGGCGTTTTTCATGTCTTCCATCCTGGTCACTGGATTTCCCGACGGGAACGAACGCAGAAATAGTTAATCCGGCATTCCATTTAAGCTTTCCCGCTGCGCACCATACCAAACCGTTCTGATTGGCGGGCCTTGACCCCGCTGGCCCAATCAGTTCGCGCTCGTGAGCTGGTTACCGCTCCATGAGCTCTAGGGCTCCTCGCCCCCCGCGTGGGCGCTCACCAACACTGCGGAACCCCTGCGCGACGACTTGGCAAGACCGCGCTTTAACTTGGCCAGTGGTTGTTCCACAAATTTTGCCATCGCCCAGCCGTACCCGCACACCAGCGGCGCAGAAACCACCCCGGCTAGCGCCAGGCTCATTCCCAGTCGCTGATTAAAAGCGTGAATCACGCAAACGTGAATCAGGTACATCGCATAGGACCGCCGTCCAATCCATCGGATGAAGGAATGCTCTAGTCCCGACACCACCCAGCTCTTGGGAAAGCTGAGCACAAAAATAAAAATTGGCCCCAGCGCCAGCCCCTGAATCGAGTAGCGCAGCGTGTCCGCAAAAATCGGGCCGCGAATCACCTCCGAAATCATGATGCCAGTCAGCCCCAGCACCGCCAGTTGGGCGCCGTTCTTCCGCACCCACGCCGGCACCCCATCCACGAAGGGATTCACGCTGACTGCCAACAAGCAGCCGAATAGGATTGAATCGAACCGCGTATCCGTCCGATAGTAGTTCGTCGTGGAATGCAGCCACAAGATCGCCACGCAGCGCCACGCCAACGCCAGCGCGCACAGCCCGGCCAGAATTGCAGCCATCTTGCCCCGCGACCACCGCTTCCGCAGGAACAGCAAAAATAGCCACGGAAACAGCAGGTAAAAATGTTCTTCCACCGACAGAGACCATAAAATCCCCAGCCCGCCCGGGATGCCATGTGGCGTCAAAAAGTTCACATAGTTCGCTAGATACAGCGAAGCCACCACAATCGACTGCCAATACACCGTCCCCACGAAGATCCCGGCTGTCGCCAGCGCCATCCACACCGCCACCGTAACGTACATCGGAGGAAAAATACGGAAGGTTCTCCGCAGGTAAAACTGTGGGATGGATATCGTGCCGCTGCCATCCGCTTCGATGCGCAGCAGCGTGGTGATCAGATACCCGCTCAGAAAAAAGAAGATCGTTACCCCGATGCCCCCGCGGCCGATATACCGCTCCAGCCCCGAATGCCCCAGGTACACCAGCGCAAACGCAATCGCACGAATCCCGTCGAGACCTGGAATGTACGTCGTAGCTTTTTCGGACCCGGGTGCCGTTGCCATGCTGCCTTTCTTTCACGGCTTCGCTCAGGAGTGTGAGCGTAAATTGCGGATCGACCGGCCAACGCTTTCCCTCACGCCGTTCCATGTCGTAAATCCCCCACGCCGCAACTTTCGCCACGCGGCGACGAACACCCCGCCGCGCATCAGCCACTGTCTGCGCCGCGCTTGCGCCGCCGTATCTCTTTGCGCCAGCCAAGGAAACTCCCGCGCTTGTTTCGCCGGTGTCGGTGGCACTCCAAAAACCATCACGTACGCCAGCCGCGAACCTGCCGAAACATTCGGCCCTGCGCTGTGCAGCATCCGCGAATGATGAACCGCGCACCCGCCAGCCGGCAGTTCGCACGTCACCGCGGTTCCTTCGTCAAACGCCCCGACACACTGCAGCGCTTGCGACGTTGGATCGTTATTCGGTGGTCCGTGTCGCAACACCTCGTTGCGGTGTGATCCCGGCAAATACCGCAGGCACCCGTTTCCCACGTTCGCGTCCTGCAGCGCCACCCACACATTCATTTCGTGATATTCCAGCTTCGGATCGCGAAAGGCTTCATCCTGGTGCCACGGCGTTCCCGTGCCCACGTACGCCTGCTTCACGATCGCCAGGTCGCAAATGCACCGCGCGTTCTCTCCCAAAATCTGTCTTGCAATCGCTTGGGCATTCTTAAAGCACTGCGTGCGGTGCAGTTCCGGCAGATAATTCACCGGATTCATGATCTGTGGCGCGGTTTTCTTGACCCCATTCTTTTCCCCTGCCAGAAAATCTTCCTGCGCGCCCTCTTTTTCGCCCACCCGTCGTTCGAACAGGTCTTCGATTTTCGCCCGCAGCTCGCGGACCTCTTCTGGCGTGGCAATCTGTTGAATCGGCAGGTACCCGTTCGTTTGAAAGAACTCCTCTTGTTCGGCGCTTAGGCGCAGTCTTCCAACATCGCCTTCGCTGCTCGCGCGCTCGCCCTGGGGCTCGCGTTTCCGCTGCGCATACATAAAGTTTGTCGTCCCCTCAGCACACCCAAGCCCGCCCTAACTTCGCAACCCGCGTTGCGAAATCTTACAAGCCTACCGAACTGGCCACGGATCCCTCTTCCACCCGGGCTTTGGGATGGAACAGTGCCCGCACCTTCCGTCGGAACGACGACCGCAATACCCACATGGCCGTAAATATCGAAACTTCCATCACCCCCGGCCTGCCATGCCGGAACATCTCTTTAAACAACTCCGGCACCGCTCCCCACGCACCCTCCATCGACGCCTCCGGCGCCAGTTGCGTCGAAATAAACCCCGCGTACGCTCGTGGCGTCATTCGCTCGCGGTTCCCTTGCAGCCACTCCAGCGACGAACGCCAGTTTTGCCCATTCGTGATCGATTCCCGCGGCTGCTCGATGTACCACAGCACCAGCGGCTCCCGCACAAAATGAAACGCCACTCCCGGGATCCGATCCACCCGCAAATACCATTCCGTATCCTGATGCCGCCGCAGCCCACTGGTAAATGGTGCCAGCTCCAGCAACGTCTTTCGCGTCATCAGCACCGAGGTCTGCAGCTGCCCCTCGCCGCGGAACAAACTCCTCCGATTAAACAGGTACTCACAGATCGGCTCCCCGTCCGCGGGAAATCTTCGCGGCCAGGGAAATCTTCCTGTCGGGCTGATCCCCACCATCCCCGTCGAAATAATCGGGTAAGGCTCCGTGGCCTGTATCGCCACCGCCGCTTGCTTCTCCAGCTTTGTGGGCAGCCATTCGTCGTCGTCGTCCAGAAACGCGATCCACTCCCCTGCCGCGTGCCGCACTCCCGCGTTCCGCGCGTCCGAACCGCCCACCGAAGCCGGCAGCACAATCGGTCTCAGCCGCGCGTCCGAAACTTTCGCCAGCGCAGCGCTGCTCTTCGCGCACGGTCCGTCAATCACCACCAGTACTTCTAGCTCCCGGTGCGTCTGCGCCAAAGCGCTCTTCACCGCCCGCAACAGCAGGTCCGGACGATTGCGTGTCGGAATCACCACCGAAATCAGCACAAATGCCCCCGTAAACGTCAAGAATTCAATGTCTTACTAGCACTGGCGACAAACCCGACCGTGGTATCCGCTTTACCCTGATTATCGTCGCCCGTCTAAAAGCTCAAAATTCTTTCTTGACAACAAAATTTACATATGCGACACTTACCATTGTATATAACTGCGCCTCACCGCCCGCGAGATCCCCCTAAACAACCATAAGGGTTTCAAGTCGGGACGTTCCCACGTCCGCTCTCACTGGAGGTCCGAGTAACCACTTGTGTAATCTGCGTCCGGCGTAAGCCGCCCGGAATGAGCACTTAAAAAAACCCCTAGGGGGTACCCTTTTGTGCGTTCCGGTTCCCCTCACGTCTGGTAACCCGGAAGAATCCCGTTCACTCCGGAAACCTCCCCATCCCCACCGTCGTCGGACGCCGCGGTCTCGGTAGCCAATTGCCTTCCCTCAACCTGCGCCAGCGCCAGCGATACATAAATCGTCACGTAAGGAATCCAGAAAAACGACATCAACCGCAGAATGTAACTTTCACCCAGGTTCAGCACCGCCAAAAATAACAGCACGAACAGTGCGAACTTCGCCGAGCTACTCTCATTCGCGCGGAACAAACTACCGGCTCGCCACAAACTGGTGATAAACCCGCCAAAAAATATAAGTAAACCGACAATTCCGACACTGAGCAAAATGTCGAGATATCCATTATGGGCGTGGGGAGGACGCCAGCCGCTCAGCACGTACAGTACCTTCTGCAAATCCCGGGACCATTCGACCCAGAAAACATCGTATCCGTAGCCCCACCAGGGATGTCTGCCGATGGCATTCAGAACTTCTTTCCACATAGGTATGCGACTGGTCAAAGTGGAACTGCGGCCCGCCGCTTCCGCAATGATGTCGAAATTGCGGATCGCGAGCAAAGCGCCCATCGCCAAGATCGGCACGAGCGGAACCCACAGCGGCAACGTTTTGCGGCTCGAAATCCGCATAAGATGAACGACCGGGTACATCGCGATGCAGAACAGCAGCGCAACCAGCGCGGTCGCGGAATTAGAGAGAATGAGCAAGATGCAAGCCCCGCTGAGGGTGGTAATTCGGAGCCAGGCTGGTATGGCCTTTGGTTTTCCGAACACGAAAACCAGCATGACAAACACCACCATCGCGCTCATGGTGTTCTTTTGCGGGTAGAGCCCTTTCACACTTCCCATGTGCAAGTCGGTGGAGAGCCCATAGGAAGGTATGAAGATGGCGGCACAGGCGCTTCCAAAAACGATTAGAATGGACAGCCATCCGAACAAATTCATCTGTTCGTCCCAGTCGAAGCAAGTGGCGATGAAAATGGCGAACAAAGTCACAGCCCAGAGAAAAATGGCGTGACGCAGCGTGAAACGCGGATCGTACGACCACGCCGTGGAAGCAAGCGCCAGGCCGCACAGCGCGACAATCCAGCCTGCATGGCGCAGACCATCGAGTACTTTTCTCCAGTGAATCACCAGGAATGGTACTAGGGTCGCACAGAAAAGTAACCTCGCGACACTCTCCCACGGCTGCGGCTGTGCGCGGCCCGTCAAACCGCCTGCCCCAATGTTTCCAGCTACCCCGACCCCCGTGAGGAACAGCAGGGTCGCGACAACATAAGCTTTTTCGAGATTTTGCAATATCTTCATGCTCGTTCCGCGGAAAGCTGAGGACTCATGCGCGCCTCCCTGGCCATCACAAACATCAGAATGCCGTACATCACAACCGCCAATGTGCCGTCACAGGCCAGACTCGACCACGCGGCTCCGCGCCACGAATACAACGGAATCAACCAGAAATTCAGTCCTACGTTGAGCAGGGCAACGAACACTTGCGCCGCCGTGCGCAAACCCTGATACCCGGCTCCCGTTACCGAGTCCGAAAGGAAATAATGGATCGTCTTCAGCAACGGCAAAAGCGCCAGCCATCGTAACGCTTCTACGGTGCGCGCGAAATCCTTGCCGATGACCAGGGGAAATACGGGCGCCAGCAAATACAGCCCGGCAAACGCCACAACCGAATACCCGATCATCCGCGGCAAGATTCGCTTGGCGTAGGCAAAACTTGCCGCAATGCCGTGCTGCCCTTTGCGAAAAAAATTAGAGTACGCTGCATGCAAAACCGACCTGACCGGCACGAACGCCACGTCAATTACGCGATACGCCGCGCCATAAATACCGGTGCCGTCCAGAGTCGAAAGACTCGCCATCATCGTCTTGTCGATATCGTTGTAAACCGTCTGAGCGCTTAGTCCCGCGCCAAAGTAAAATCCCTCGACCAGCTCCGCCCTAATCCGTGAAAGCTGTAGCCGCGGGGCGCCCAGCTTCCAGTTCGTGATCACGATTCCGACCACACAGGAAATTGCCGTGCTGCCAAGATAAAACCACCCCAGCGTCATTGCCGAAGCGTGATGCCAAACGCTGATGATAATTGCCGCGGAAATCAAACGCAGGGTAAACGGAAGCAAACCGACGCTCGCCGTATAGTTCATCTGATCCATGGCCTGAAAGGCATTCGCTGCGAAATCGTTGATGCGCGCCCCGATCATGTCGGACAAACAAATCACCACAATCAGTAGCATTGGAATCGTCGGCGGCAGAATCCAGTGCGCCACAATTATGATGACGCCCATTAACGCGAGCCCGGAGACGCACAGCAAGAAGAGCGCGTTGCCCCAGTACACGGCAAAGAGAGACTTGTCTCGTGACACATTCTTGATTAGCAGATTTCCGGCGCCGGCGCCGGCAAACGGCGCGGCAATGGCGATCAGCGCGGTGGTGCCCACGAACGCACCATACTCGCGCGGACCGAGCGCCCGCGCGATCAAAATAAAATAACCCGCTTGGACAATGATGCGAAGGCCATAGCCCAGGAACATCCACACGGAGTTCCGCCCCAACGTGCTCTGTTTGACGCGGACAATCCAGGATTTGGCGTAATCGATCATTCTTCGAATTAGGTATTTTTCTCGGAACTAAAGATTCGGCCTACGCGAAATAAATTCATCTCCGCAGGGCGCTCCATGATCCCGCTATTTCTGAAACGATGAAATGCGCTTTCAGTCCGCGGAGTTGCTGGCCCTCAGCGCCGGGACAGGCTCTGCGGAATACTCAACACCCGGCAACGATTCCGCCGCCGGATGCGCCGACGCACGGCCTATGCTGTGATAAATGAATCCTGCCTTTGCCATGGCCGCGGGTTGGTAGAGATTCCGCCCGTCAATCACGATCGGATATTTTAACAGCGCGCGCATCCGTTTGAAATCCAGCACAGCAAATTCCGCCCATTCCGTCAAAATCAAAAGTGCGTCCGAACCGCGCGCCGTTTCGTACTCATCGTCCACATAGGTGACGCTCGCCGCGGACAACACCTTCCTGGCGTTCGGCATGCCGGCCGGATCATAAACTTTTAACTGCGCTCCTTCCTTCACCAGCGCCTCAATAATCGAAAGGGCGGGCGATTCGCGCACATCATCCGTGTCCGCTTTAAAAGCCAGGCCCAGCACACCGAGCTGCTTGCCACGCAGCGTCCACAGCGCACTACGGATCTTTTTCAAAAACCGCACGCGCTGATCACTGTTGATACGCATCACTTCGGTCAGCAAACCAAAGTCATAGTTGCACTGTTCAGCCACGGAGCGGAAGGCCTGCACATCCTTCGGGAAGCATGAGCCCCCATAGCCAATTCCGGCGTTCAAAAATTTCGACCCAATTCGCGAATCCGAACCAATCCCCGCGCACACCTGCTGAATATCCGCTCCCACTTCCTCGGAAATATTCGCCACCGCGTTAATAAACGAAATTTTCATCGCCAAAAACGCATTCGAGGCGTGCTTAATCAACTCCGCGCTCTTCGCGTTGGTCACAACCATCGGCGCCTTCGCATACCGGTAGCTCTCTAACGGAAACCGCGCCGGCTCCCCATAATAGCTGCCGCTCGTCAACGGTTTATAGACCGCCTGCATGACCGATGCGCTCGCTGAGTCGTCCGCCCCGATTACAATCCTGTCTGGGTAAAGAAAATCCGTAACCGCCGAGCCTTCTCGTAAAAATTCGGGATTCGAGACCACGGAAAACGTGCCGGACGCAGCGCCATTCAAAGTCAGTGACTTGTGCAACCATTCGCAGGTCCGCACTGGAACCGTGCTCTTCTCCACGATAACTTTGGAACCCGCAAGAGCCGTCGCGATTTCATACGCGACCGCTTCCACATAGGATAAATCCGCCTCGCCTGTCTGCGATTGCGGCGTACCTACGGTGATGAACACCACATCCGATTGCCGCACCGCATCCGGCACGGAGGTCGAAAAAAGCAATCGCTCACCCTTGTGTCGCGCCAGCAACTCCGGAAGATACTGCTCGTGGATGGGCGTTTCGCCGCGCTCGAGCGCGGCGATCTTTAAGCCATCGTTATCCACACTAATGACGTTATGGCCGATCTCCGCAAAACAAACTGCCGAAACCAGCCCCACATACCCAGACCCTATCACCGCAATGCGCATAATTAGTGCGATCCCCCGGATTTTTTGATTTCGTCATGCCGCGAATCCTCCGCACTAGGCCGGTTAGCGGCGGCAAAAGCACTACGCTGCTCCCGATCCCTTAATTACCGCCGGGATTGTCCGCGCCAAAATTTGCAGGTCCAACCAAATGGACCACTTGTCGATATATTCCATGTCCAATTCCATCCACTGCTCAAATGGCAGCTCACTTCGCCCCTTGATTTGCCACAGGCAGGTAATACCCGGCGGAACACTGAAACGCCGTCGCTGCCAGTCCTCATCGAACAATTGATAATCCCGCGTAGGAATAGCCCTCGGGCCCACCAGGCTCATATCCCCTTTGAGCACGTTCAGCAGTTGCGGCAGTTCGTCGATGCTGGTTTTCCGAAGAATTTTGCCAATCGGCGTTATTCGCGGGTCATTGGTAATCTTAAAAACCGGACCGGTCATCTCATTCAAATGCAACAACTCTTCCTGAATTCTCTCGGCGTTAGGGACCATGGTGCGAAACTTGTACATCGTGAATTTTCGCTTATTGAGGCCCACGCGCTGTTGCCCAAAAAAGACAGAGCCGGGCGAGGTAAGTTTGATCAGCGCTGCGGTCAACAGGAGTATCGGCGCCAGAACCACCAACGCAAACAACGAAATCGTCAGGTCGATCCCACGTTTGAACACAAAGGGCCAGCCTTCGCTTACCACGCCCGGCGTGGCAATCTGCGGATCGCCATCGACGGCCACTATGCGCGGCTTGGCCAGCTTCAAATTGAAAATGTCGGTATCGAAACGCAGCATGATGCCATGCTGCTCGCATACCGCGGCCATGCGCGCGGCATGCTCGTAATAGGAGCGCAGCGGCAAATAAATCGCCACTTCATCCACCACATTGTGCCGCAAAAACTCCGCCACGCCGGAAAAGTCGCACGCCAACGGCAATCCGGTGGCTTGAAACTCGTGCATCAACGCCCAATCGTGATCGACAAAACCCACGAGGCGATAGCCGTATTCCGGCACTGCGGCCATTTTCCGCGCAAAGGCGATGGCCCGCGCATTGGTTCCCATGATCAGGATGTGGCGCAGATTATGTCCATCGCGCCGCACACCCGCCAGCCAGTAGCGCAGCAGCCAGCGTGAGGCACACACCGCCATGGATACGATGGCCCAGAAGAGCAGCAAAAATTTCGGGGTGTTCACCATGCGCAAGGAGAACAGCATCGCCAGAACCGCGAGGCACGCGGTCGAAAGCGCGGTGGCTTTTAGCGCGTCCAGCAGTTCCGCCCGCTTGGTCGACAATCTCTTCGACTCATACAAGCCGCACAAGGAAAGCATTATGTGGCACAAAAATAGCGCCAGCGCAAAAATCGCGCAGTTGGACAGCTTTACGCGGTACGAAAGAAATTGTTCGAGTGGCGTGGCGTGTTGTGCGGTAGCCACAAGAAACGTCGCGAGCCCGAACGAACAGAACACCAAGCCCACATCGAACAATTTCAGCGCATTCAAAAGAAACCGACGGTTTACGTCACTCACTGGTTCTCTCTCTGTGCGAGGATTTGTTCTCTTGCATCCACTTCTTTTGTTGCCACCCCAGGGCTGTGGGCGTTGAGCGAATCAAAAAATCGGCCGGAGGAATCGCACCTAGCGACGCCAACACAACATCCCAAATTGTTTCGCCGGGCACGACCGCGGTCGGCAAGTTCTTCAGCGGGCGCGGCGCGGGAGGAAAGCAACTAAGACTTCCCTTCCCCGCCGTCGGTATTCTTTCAGCGCTATGCAGCCCTCTTCGGCATGGTCGCCAGCACCGGCATGCTCAGCGTGTCGCTCACTTCTTGCGGCGTGCGGAAGGATGGATCGAGATATTCCATAACGTACGCGGCAGCAATGCCCACAAACACCGCCGCCACCAGACCGAGAAACATCACCATGAATGGGCTGTACTTCGGCAGAATAGGCGTTACCGCGGGTACGGCGATGGCCACGTTGGCGATCCGGCGCTGGTCCAAGGCGTCCGAGGTGCGCTCCTGTTCGCGCTTGCCTAAATAAAGAAGATAATTGCCCTCATCGGCCTTGGTCTCGCGCAGCAGCGCCGCTTGCGTCACCGCCTGCTGATCGAGCTTAACTAGTTCGGTCTGAATCCCGCGAATGCTGCCAACCAGTGCCGCCGCCGTAGCGTGCTGCGCCGCCAAATCCGCTTCCGTCTTGGCTTGGTCCTGCCGCAAATACTCGTAGGTCGGGTCGCGATCCGTGGTGCGGTTCACGAAGTTGGAGGCGTTGGCTTTGGCAATGGCGTCCTCAGTCTCCGCGATCTCTTCTTCCGCTTCCCTTACCAGCGGATAGTTGGCATCGTACTTCAGCAGCAGTTGCGTGCGCTTGACCTTGGCGGCCAGCAGGCTGGCCTGCAGGTTCTGCATCAGAATGTTCGACGCGTTGGATACTTCCGTGGTGGAAGAGCGCGCCGGCGTCGCCGCCATTTGCGCCTTCACGTTGTCGATGCGCTTCTGGTCCGCGGCAATCGATTGTTGCGCTTGATACAGATTGGACTCCGAGAGCGCCAGTTGCTGCGCCATGTCGGTGCGCACCAGGTCGGGCGCTGCTACTCTTTGGTCGGCGCTAAACGCCACTAGCTTTTTTTCCGATTCCGCCAGGGCTTGCCGGTACTTTTCGGTTTCCTGCGTGAAAAAGTCGCTCGAACCCGCTGGCCGTTGTAGCTGTAGGTGCTTCTCAAGGTACAGTTTGCCCAGCGTCTGCAGCACGCAAGCAGGCGCCTCTGGCTCGCCCATTCGCCCATATTTCACGTCGATGACGTCGGAAGTCGTCTCCGCTTCCACCTTGATTTTTTTCTCCAGGTTGCGCGTGGCCTTTTCCTTCTTAGCGGCCATGCGCCGCTGTGGGTCAAACGGCAGAAAAATATCCATGGGCGACCAGCCGTCGGCCAAATGGCAACTGGTCACCACGGAGCGCAGCATGTCTTCGCCCTGCAGCAGCGTTACCTCCGAGGTCACCTGATCCAGCGTGACCTGTTTGGTGTTGTTCACGTTGGCCACTTGCGCGGAGGTAATCGCGGGATCGGACCGATCCTGCTCGACCACCACTTGCATGTTGGCCTGGTAATAGCGCGCGGCCCACACCCAAGCCACCCCGATGGCCAGAGCAAAGACTGCACAGAACGTGACGATCGCGGCCTTACGGTGGCGGAAGAGCGGTGTGAAGGCGTCGCGCAGCGTCACCTCCGACGTGGCGCCCTCGTGCCGATTTTCGCGATTGTTTTTCATTGTTTCCTCTCCACTCTCGGAATTTCAAACCTTGCTGACTGCTTATCGGTACTCAATTCCACGGTTGCAGCCTTTGCCACTCACTGCACAGCCAAAACTCGTCTTCCGTTTTCCGTCTGGCAAGTGCGCTGCGGTCCTGCCGAGACCGGTACAACTCTGAAACCGCTGATCCGGATGGCCACCGACCGTTCGATCAAATCAATGGAAACGACCAGGTTCTTTTTTCCTTCCATACCCGTCAGCAGCCCTTCCAACCCGTCCAGACTGCCCCCGCAGATGCGCACCTTCTCGCCGACTTGCACGAAGGGATGCGGCTCGACAGGAATCTTTTCCCGCAACACCGTCTGTATCGTCGCGATCTCCTCGTCGGGAATCGGGACGCCAACCCCGCGAACTCCCAGGAAGCCCAGCACGCCATCCGTCTGCAACACCGGTACGCGGGCGGGAGCCTCATGCGCAATCTTCACGAACACATAGCCGGGGAACAGCGGCAGCTCGACAACCTTGCGGCGGTCGCTCCATTGATGATCCGCGCTGCTCAGCGGCAAGTACACTTCCACCGCCTTCTCTCGCAAACCCGCAGTGACCCGTTTTTCGTGCCGCGAACGCGTTTGAATGGCAAACCACCGCAAGTCGCCAGCAAGCGTCGCGCATTGCTCGGCGGCCGCCGGTTCGCTGGCGTCGTTTCCGTCCCGCACTGTAGCTAAAGTCGACAAGGCTCCGCCATTCTCAGTCCCATCGCCGAGTCTGAACTCTGTTCGCGGGTTGGAGTCGAACAGGCGCTTTCAGCTGGTTTCCCCCGCACGTCTCGCGGCCAACGGCAACCGCGCTACGACGGCCCTTCCGAAGCACTACATCCGGTGATACAACGAATCGGGGATTGGAAACGTGCGCTTGTTCAGCACCGCTCCCAAGACTCGAACCTGTTTCGCGCGCAGGCCTTCCGCCACGCGCAACGCTGCCTCGCGCCGGGTGTTGTTGGCTTCCAGCACCATCACCACGCCGTCCGAAAGCTGTCCTAGGACGATGCCATCGGAATAAGTGTTGAGCGGCGGCGAGTCGATTAGCACGTAGTCAAACTCTTTTCGCAGTTCCGCGATGCGCGATTTCATCAACTCGGAGTTGACCAGCAGAGTGGAATCCGCCGCCAGCGAGCCGCTGGACAGCAGAAACAGGTTGGGCGCGCGCAGGGTCTTGGCAAACTCCCGGATGCCTCCGCTATTGCGCAACGAATCCGCCAGTCCGTGGTGGTTGGTTACGCCAAAATATTCGGGCAGCGCAGGGGTGCGCAAATTGGCATCCACCAGACACACCGATCCCGTGACGTTGCTGGCCAGAACTTCCGCGGCGTGCGCGCAGACGTGGCTGCAACCGTTGCCAGAATCGATGGCCGCAAACATCACCACGCGCGGCGGAGTCGGCCCGGCCGACAGAAAAATGCTCTGCACCAGCCGCAGCGTTTCCTCTTCCGTCACGCGGTCCAGATTCAGCCGTGCGGAATGGCCGTTGCCATTCCCAGGTTGAAACGGGAGTGAGACACCGGAGTGCGACGCAGATGCGGTTCCACCGTTTAGCTCCACTTGCTGCAACAATTCAAAATTCTTGCTCATGGTTTCTTCGCCTCCGCGGCCGAAGTATTTCCCAACGGTTCTACAGAAAGATTGGTGCGTGCCATTAAACTGCCCGGGGTCGGAATACGAATTTCCTGGCCAACGTGTAAGTGGCGCGGGCTGTCGAAACCAGGATTGAGTTCGCGAATCATCGCCAGCACTTGCTGGTCATAGCGACCAAGATTGTTCATGCAGATTTGATAAAGGGTGTCTTGCTTTTCGATGCGAACTACTTCGGAATCCGCGCGCGAAGCCGTTGGGTCAGCGACCACGGTCGGCGTTGTCGGTGCATCCGCTTGGTGATTTACGGGGTTTCCATCGGCGACCGCGGGTTGCGCTACATCCGGGGACGCGGTAATTGGCGCGGAGTTTGTAGCAGCGGTAGCAGCAGCATTCGTCGATAGCGTCGGCGACGCGGACGCCGCGGCAATCGATACCGCAGCGGCGGGAGTGGCCGCAACGTGTTGATTCTTGCCCAGCACCGTTAATCCGAATCCCGCGAGCACCGCAACCACCGCGGCAATGCCTACGCGCACCTTCCATTGCTTGGGAAGAAACGCGGTCACGCGCGTCAAGAGATTCCCCTGCAGCGGCGCGATCTGGGCGGGCAGGTTAAGCGCGGCTGGCGCGGACTTGGACAATGGCGCGAGGTCCAGATCCCGCAGCACTTCCTCAACGATCGCTGCGTTAATGGTCTTGCGCTGCATCGCGCAGCCCAGGGAAAGCGCATTGAAACAAATATTATTGATGTTCCGCGGAATTCCGGCGGAATACTCGGCGATCAACGCGTACGCGCGATCGGTGAACAGCGGCTGTTCGTCGCGATAGCCGGCCACGCGCAACCGGTGGTCAATATACGCGCGGGTCTCGTCGATGTTAAACGGCGCGAGCCGCGCGATGATGGAAATGCGCTGGCGTAGCTGCAGCATTTGCTGCGACGCCAGGCGGGTGGCCAATTGCGGCTGCCCCGCGAGAATGATGTGCATCAATTTCTCGCGCGGCGTCTCAAAATTGGAGAGCATGCGCACCACTTCCAGCACCGGCGCGTCCAGATTCTGCGATTCGTCCACCACCACCACGAAATGCTTGCCCTGACTGGTCTCCCGCACCAGGCATTCATTCAGCTTGACCTGCATGCGATAGAGATCTTCTCCATCATCTTCGACGCCCAGATCTAAAAGCAGGTTGCGCAGAAAATTTCGCGGAGTGTCGTGCGACTGGAAAAGGAACGCCGTCTTGGCGGTCTCGCCCAACTGCTGCAGCAGGTTGAACAGCACCGTCGTCTTCCCCATGCCGGGTTCGGCGATCAGCGCCGTAAATCCGCGCCCCGCCTTCACGCCGTACAGCACCGAAGCCATGGCTTCGCGATGCGTGGCGCTCAGGTACAAAAAGCGCGGGTCGGGGGTAACCCCGAACGGTTGCTCAGCAAGTTGGTAGTAGTTCAAAACCATCGTTCTCTTTTCCGCCTTAGGTGCTAAAAGTTGGTGGCTGGATAGTAGCCCGTCCCGAGACTGTACGGCACGTACTTACGAAACTTGGTGATGGCTTTTTCCGGGACGAAAATCATGTCGCCGGGAGAGAGATGCACTTCTTCATTCACGTTTTTGCCGTTGAGCACATCTTTGATATTCAATCTTTTTACTTCCATCGTGGTGGGCGAAATCGGGTGATAGTACAGCAACTGCGTCTTCGCGGTGGGGGAGAAGCCGCCAGCCACGGCTACGGCCTGGGTAACGGTCATGTCGTAGCGCAAATCATACTGGCCGGGCTTTCCGACCTGGCCGAGCACCACGAAATAAGGCTTTTGAAAATCGGTAAGGTCGACGTCGATAATCGGATCGTGCAGCACACCGGCATACGCTTTCTTGATGGCCTCTACCGCTTCGGGCACCGTCAGTCCGAGGATGTACACGCTTCCCGCGCCCTGCAGGTTCACGTAACCGTCCGGCATGACCATAATTTTTTGATTGAATTCCGGCGCGATGGGAAAGGTGAGCGTCAGCGCGTCGTCGCGGCAAATTTTGTAGCGCGGATTGCGCTGCCCCGGCACCGGATGTTGCACGTCCTGCGACGCGTTCGATTGCGCAGGCGTGTTTGCGGCGGGCGTATTCGCCGCGGGAGTATTGGTCTTTGGAGTATTGGCCGCCAGCGTCGCGACACCTCCGCACCAGCCGGCAAATATCACCAACGAGAAGGTAGTAAAGAAAGCTTTAACGCAGGCAGTGGTTTTCACTATCCGATCTCCTCATCCTTCTTGAGACAGCTAACGCAGCGTTTCGTACTTCGGAAATTTTTTTAAAAAATCACACATGCTACAACAGATGGTCTTCCGGGCTAGGTCGTCGCGGGGAGACTACATTACACCCGAATGTTTCTTTCACATCCTGCGTTACAACCGAACCCGCGTGAGGTCAAAGAGTTTCGAGCACGCGCATCATAACGCAAATAAAAGAAATTTCGTACGCAAACTTTGCAGTTTTTCGATGAAATAATTCAATAAATCGATTTGTGCAAAGGTTTTATACGTACTGGAACAAAAGTACTAAACCATACATCGCAGCCAAGTCGCGGCGGCAAGCTCCTTAAAAACCGAAGATGTAAGAAATATCAGGCCATTTCCGTCCGGTCGATACAGCAAATGCTGTACTAGAAAATTAAATTTGCGTTACAACGGGAGGCGCCCTGAAGAGTGGATTTTTTTGTGTTGCGGATGAAAAGTGCGAACTACTCGGTGCCGAGGAACGCGTAGCGCAGCAGAAAAAGTGCACTAAGAACCCATATTAAAGGGCTTATTTCGCGATATCGGCCGGTTCCCAACTTCACGAAAGTGTAAGAAAGCAAGCCCAGGCTCAACCCCGTGGCGATGCTGAACGTTAGCGGCGTGGCCACCAGCGTAAGAAACGCCGGCAAAGCTTCGCTAAAATCGTCCCACTTTACGTGCGCCACCGCGCCGCACATCAGCGCGCCGACAAACACCAACGCAGGAGCCGTTGCATAGACTGGTATAGCTGCGACAAGTGGCGCGCAAAACATCGCCGCCAGAAATAATGCCGCGATTACGATGTTGCCGAGCCCGGTGCGCGCGCCCGCGGCCACGCCGGAGGCGCTTTCGATGTAGCTTGTCACGGTCGATGTTCCGGTGACCGCTCCGAACAACGTGCCAATAGCGTCCGCGAGCAGCGCGCGACTGGCGCGCGGCAACTTTCCATCGCGCAAGAATCCGCCCTGCTCGCACACTCCCACGAGCGTTCCTACGTTGTCAAAAAGATCCACGAAGAAAAATACGAAGATCAGTTCGCCAAGGCCGATCTTTGCCGCGCTGCGCAAATCCAATTTAAAAAGTGTTCCGGAAGGATGCGGGAGAGAGAAAAAATGATCCGGCCAGTGGCTTAGTCCGAGAGGAATTCCAGCTAGCGTGATGGCCACGATGCCCAGAAGAATCGCGCCGCCCACTTTGCGCGCCATCAAAATCGCAATCAGCACGATTCCCGCCGCGGCCAGAATTACCTGCGGATCCGAAACTTTCCCAAGTCCCACGAACGTGGCCGGATTCGCGACAATCAACTTCGCGTTGCGCAAACCGACAAACGCGATAAACAGTCCGATGCCCGCCGCCGTGCCGTGCTTCAGAGAATCCGGAATGCCATTGACGATGTGCTCGCGCACATTGGTGAGCGTCAAAATCAGGAATAAGAGGCCGGAAAGAAACACCACGCCCAGCGCGGTCTGCCACGGTACGCCACGCCCGATCACGATGGTGTACGTGAAATAAGCGTTCAGCGACATCCCCGGCGCAAGCGCAATGGGATAGTTGGCCCACAACCCCATGATCAGGGTGGCCACCGCCGCGGAAATGCAAGTGGCGAAGAGTACGCCTTCGACCGGCATGCCTGCCTCTGACAAGATTCGCGGATTCACCACCACCACATACGCCATGGTAGTGAACGTAGTCAGCCCGGCCAGCAATTCACGTCGAACGGTGGTTTGGTTTTCCTCGAGATGAAACATGCTTTCCAGCAATCGCAATCTCCTTATCAGTTGCGCGCTTTTTATTGCGCGCCGGGAATCACTACTTCCCTTTGCTGCCAGCGCTCGACGATATCGCGCACCACGCGATCACCGACGGCGTACGCGGCGTTTAACGATTCCAGGTACGCCGAGTAATTTCCCGCCACCATGCTCTGCAAGCTCTCCGCTGCGTCGCCGCCGGGCGGCTCACGATCGAAATTGCTAATGGTGCGTAAGACCAGCACGCGCTGTAAATCGACGCGGCCCGCATTGGCAAGAAACGTCAGCGATTGCAGGGTGCCCGAATCTTCCATGGCGGTGACCATATAATTCCCTTTTCCGGCGGTAAAGTAGCTCGTCCAGGAGTTGGCCCAATCTTCCATCTTTGAGCCGTGCCAGAACGTGCTGGACGATAAGTCGTCGCCGAGCGTCACAAAAGGCGGCTTCACGGCGTTTGGAAAACCGGCGAACCTGGCGCGGGCTTTTTGAATTTTTTCGGAGTCGCCGAGGGGCACATCCTTCGTTAAGGAATACGCCCACTGCGCCAAACCCTGGTTCAACGTGTAGCGCTCACCGTGACTGTCATCGGCAGGCAGCTCATACGGCGTGCCGCGCCGCAGCGGGACGTACCCCGTGCTCCACGCTTGCGGAATTTGCCGCGCATCAATTTCATAGGCCAAGTCGCCATCGATCACATGTTCGGCCCACACCGCGGAGCCAAGCGAAACATCATTCGGATCGCCGCCACCAATACCGGCAACAATCCAATACGCTTTGGAAAAATCAAATCGCGGATCGAGTCCTACAGCCATCACGGAAGCTGCGGCCCTCGCGGTGCCCACCCCGGTCAACATCGCGAGCACGCCATCCCTATTCATGCGCACATGGTGGTATCCAGCAGGCATGGGAATGATGTTGTCGAGCTTCTCGCGTTCCACCCAAAACTGGTATTCGCCGGGAGCGTCGCCGGTATCCTCGCCGCGCTCAAACATCGCGACCACCACCACCTTCACACGAATCGGCGCGGCAGCCGGTAGTGTCGCCGGCGCTGGCGATATTGTGGCTGGCGAACTTTGTGCGTGCGCGGAACCCGCAACCAATGTGCCGAGTAAAATGCCGGCGCATAGACACTTCACACCCATCGCCATTCCTTCTCCCTTTTCGTTAGTCGCCGCGGTTGCCTTCGTAGGGGCGCGACGTGCAGCGCCCAGACTTGCCTGCATACAAAAACTTGCCACCTTCTTTTCCGCGTCGCGTCCGGCACCCTAACTGGTATGCTGGCCCAAGGAAGCAGCATCTATATCACAGCCAGCAAGCACAAATGATTTCGCAGCCGGATTCTTCGCCGCAAATAATCTATCGACAGGATTTGAAAATGAAACTCTTGCATTCCGTTTGCCGCCACGCCCTACCATTGCTTCTCGCTACACTGATTTGCACGGCGTCCACACAGGCGCAAAGCAAGCCCACCGCAAAACCCGCTGCAGCGCCCAAGGAAACCGCCGCCGAGCAACGCGCCGATGCCGGCCTCGATGTAGCGAGGTCCAGCCCGCTGGCCCTCTACGCGTGGCTCGTAAAGATGCCCAAGGGCGCCGATTTGCACATCCACCTTTCTGGCGCGATCTACGCCGAGACTTTTATCCAAGATGCCATCGAAGATCATCTTTGCGTAAACGTCAGCACCCTGGCTTTCGCAAAACCGGAATCCGCTTCCACGGTCACCGGCGAGCCCACTTGCAAAGAAAATGACGTGCCCGCCGCGCAAGCCGACAAGGATCAATTTCTCTACGACGCGCTCGTGGATGCCTTTTCCATGCGTGGTTTTGTGCCCACCACCGGCACCACTGCCCACGATCATTTCTTCGACACTTTTGACAAATTTCACGGCACCGACAAGCGACACCTCGGCGAGTGGCTGGACGAAGTCGCCACGCGCGCGGCGGCGCAAAACGAGCAATACCTGGAATTGATGCACACGCCAGCCTTCACGTACGCTAGGGCTGCAGCCGCCGCCGTACCTTGGCAAGCAGACGGGCAGAAAAACGGGCAAGAAGATTTCGCACAACTCCGCGATCAACTTTTGGCCCACGGCCTGCGCGACGATATCGCCACCACCCGCGCCGAACTTGACGCCGCGGAAGCACTACGCAACCAGCGCGAACACTGCAACCAGTCCGACGCCACCCCAGCCTGTCGTGTGCAGCTGCGCTACCTCTATCAGGTGCTGCGCGGGCTACCCAAAGAAATCGTCTTCGCGCAAGCGGTGCTGGCCTTTGAAACTGCCAGCGTCGATCCCCGCTTCGTGGGACTAAATTTCGTGATGCCGGAAGACAGCTACACCGCCATGACGGACTACAACCTGCACATGCACATGCTCGACGTGCTGCACACGCTGTATCCCAAAATAAATATTTCACTGCACGCCGGCGAACTCGCGCCCGGCCTGGTCCCCTACGAAGGTCTCTGCTGCCACGTGCGCCTGGCCGTGGAACAAGGTCACGCGCAACGCATCGGCCACGGCGCGGATATCATGTACGAAACGCGTCCGCACGAAATCTTGAAAGAAATGGCGGCCAAACACGTAATGGTGGAAATTAATCTCACCAGCAATGACATAATCCTGGGAATCGCCGGCGACGATCATCCATTGCCCATCTACCACGAATTTCATGTCCCCGTAGCGCTCTCCACGGACGACGAAGGCGTCAGCCGCATCGATCTGACTCACGAATTTGTCCGCGCGGTGGACACCTACAACCTCCACTATTCGGACCTTAAGGAATTGGTGCGCACCAGCCTGGAACACGATTTCTTACCGGGCGAAAGTCTCTGGCGCGAACCCGATGATTTTGCCGCCACGGTCACACCGTGCGCCCACGATGCGCTGGGTACCGACGCCCCAACAAAACTCTGCGCCACTTTTCTGCAAGCCAGCGAAAAAGCCACGCAACAATGGGAATTAGAGCGCCGCTTCCATGACTTCGAATCGCAATTCTGATTACGCGGTCGGCAGATGCTTACCGTGACCTTGTCCGTCGCGAACCCACAATTGCAAATTTCACGCCAAGCGCCCGCAACACCGAATTGATTGTTTCAAAGCGCGGATGTGCGCCCGCGCTCAGAGCTTTGTAGAGGCTCTCCCGGCCGAGTCCAGCCTCTTTGGCGATCTGCGCCATGCCTCGAGCTTTCGCCACATCGCCGAGTGCGGCAACGAATACATCAGGGTTCGGATCTTCGGCCGCCGCCGAAAGATACTCCGCGATGACCGCGTCGTTATCCAAATACGCCGCTGCATCGAAGGCTTTGTATGTTGTCTTCATTGTGCTGCTCCCTTGAATTCCCGCGCCATCCTTTTCGCTCTGGCAATGTCTTTCGTTTGCGACGCTTTCACGCCGCCCGCCAGCAAAACTTAAACGGTCGTTCCCGCTCGCATGTAGTAGACGCGATACCCTGCTCCGACATGAATTCGCATTTCGGAAAGACCTTCGCCAACGGGTTCGCAATCGCCAAAGTTTCCCAATGTCGCACTGCGCAACCGCGCCAGGATTCTGGCTTTCGCTTTTTGGTCGGCCAGTTTGGACAGCCAACCGTCAAAATCGGATGACCGAAGAAGCGTATTCAACCCTGCGATTGTATCTGATTGGATACAGTTCCGCACGTCGAATTGAAGCTCCTCGCTGCGAGCGATAGAATGCGAAGTTCGTATCGGTGGTATAAGGGACCAGAGGGATTGCAATGGCAGAAAGCACGGTTCTAACCGAGAGCGCGCCCCGGTTTGCTGGTGCTGCGCCCGTCATCGAACATTTCGACGTATTGATCGTGGGTGCGGGACTCTCCGGAATCGGCGCGGCCTATCACCTGCAGCAGGAATGTCCGTCAAAGAGCTACGCGATACTTGAAGGCCGCAGCACTAGCGGAGGAACCTGGGACCTGTTTCGCTACCCGGGCATACGCTCAGATTCCGACATGTTTACGCTCGGCTACCGCTTTCGTCCTTGGCGAGAGGCCAAGGCCATCGCCGACGGCCCTTCCATCCTGAACTACATTCGCGATACCGCCAGCGAAAGCGGCATCGATCTCAAGATTCGCTACGACCATAAGGTCACGCTAGCATCGTGGTCCACCGCAGACGCGAGATGGACCGTTGACGTCGAGCTTCCAGAAGGAAAAACCGTACAATACACCGCCAACTTTCTCTTCATGTGCACCGGCTATTACGACTTCGAAGAAGGCTACATGCCGGGCTGGCCGGGCATGGACCTCTTTCAGGGCCGCATCGTGCACCCGCAACATTGGCCCGAGGATCTGGACTATCAAGGTAAGCGCGTCGTGGTGATTGGCAGCGGCGCGACCGCGGTAACTTTGGTTCCCGCGCTGGCCGAAACGGCCGCTCACGTCACCATGCTGCAACGCTCGCCCAGCTACGTCGTGGCTCGCCCGTCCCGCGACTTCATTGCCGACTTTCTGCGCAAACACCTCCCCGCGCGGCTCGCTTACAGTCTGGTGCGGTGGAAGAACGTGCTTATCGGCATGTACTTCTACAACCTGGCGCGGCGCAAGCCTGACGCAACAAAACAGGGCATCATGCAACTCGCGCAGAAAGAGCTTGGTCCGGATTACCCTGTCGCCAAGCATTTTTCGCCCAATTACAATCCGTGGGACCAGCGCCTCTGCCTCGTGCCCGACGCGGACCTCTTCGCCTCCATCCGCTCCGGTAAATCCTCGGTGGTTACCGACCAGATCGAAACTTTTACTCCCACAGGTTTACGCTTGAAGTCCGGCGAAGAATTGCCGGCGGACATGATCATCACTGCCACCGGCCTAAAGGTGGTCCTTTTTGGCGGCATGCAGGTAGTAGTCGACGGCGCTCCCGCCAGCGCCACGCGAACGCTCACCTACAAAGGCATGATGTACAGCGATATTCCGAATCTGGCCTCGTCGTTCGGATATACCAACGCGTCCTGGACTCTAAAATCCGATCTAACCGCCGAGTATGTCTGCCGCCTGCTGAATCATATGGACGCCGGCGGTTACGCCTACTGCACGCCGCGCAGACGAGATCCTTCCATCACCGAGGAGCCTGCGATCAAGTTCAGCTCCGGCTATATCCAGCGCGCCAGCAACGTCCTCCCGAAACAAGGCTCCAAGAAACCGTGGAGGCTCAACCAGAATTACGCCTTGGACATGCTGGCGCTCCGCTTCGCCACCGTGGACGACGGCACCATGGAGTTCGCGCGCCTCAAAAACGGGGCACATAAATCTTGAGCCGCTGCGAGGCGCTATGCCCGGCACGATGAATCTTCGTAATCGCACCGCTGTGATCACCGGGGCTGCCGGCGGCATCGGCAGGGGCGTCGCCATTTCGCTTTCGCGCCGCGGCTGCCATCTGGCCCTTGCGGACGTCAACGAAGCCGAACTCGCGCGCACCGCGGAAATGGTCGCAGCTCCGGGCTTGCGCGTTAGTCTGCATCGCCTCGATGTGGCCGATCGTGCCGCCGTGGCCATCTTGCCGGCCCAAGTGCTGGCGCAACATCCTGGTGTCGACGTCCTCGTCAATAATGCCGGTGTGGCCATTGGCGGCACGTTCGATCAAGTCAGCGAAGTGGACTTCGAGTGGCTCTTCGAGATTAATTTTTGGGGCGTGGTGCGCATGACGCGCGCTTTCATGCCCGCGTTGAAAGCCAGCGACGACGCCCGCCTCGTAAATTTATCCAGCGTTTACGGCATCATCTCGCCCCCTGGACAGACCGCCTATTCCGCCAGCAAGTTCGCCGTCCGTGGTTTTTCTAATGCTCTTCGTCACGAACTGGCCAGCTCCAAAGTCGGCGTGACCGTCGTGCATCCCGGCGGCATCGCCACCTCGATTGCCAAAAACGCTCGCGTCCCGAAAGGTGTTTCCGCGGAAGAGATGGAGCGCCACCTGAAGACTGCCGCAAAGCTGATGACCCTGCCTCCGGATACTGCGGGAGAAATTATTGTTGTGGGCATCGAGCACAGAAAAGCGCGCGTTCTCGTCGGCTCTGACGCCAAGATGATCGCGCTCATCGAGCGCTTCTTCCCGATCTCGTACATGAAGCACATCGAAAAATTGAAGCCGCGCGAATGATGACCTTCCTGCTTGCAGCAGCCATTGTCATAATTTTAATTGTCGCCGGCCTGATGATTTTCGCCGCCGTCACCGCGCGTCGCGTCGAACTCGCGCTGCCGCCCCGCGGCCGCTTCCTTGATGTTCCCGGCGCGCGCATCCACTATTTAGATCAGGGCTCCGGCCCCGCGATCGTTCTCGTGCACGGCCTCGGCGGCCAGATGGGCAACTTCACGCACTCTCTAGTGGAACGCCTCACCGGCAATTTCCGCGTGATTGTCATTGATAGGCCTGGCTCCGGCTATTCCACCCGCGCGCGCGACGAATTTGCGCGGATCAGCTTCCAGGCCGAGATGGTGGCTCAGTTCATTCGCGGTTTGGGGCTCGATCGTCCCTTATTGGTTGGACACTCGCTGGGCGGCGCGATTTCCCTGGCTGTGGCTCTTAATCACCCGGAGTGCATCAGCGGACTCGCGCTGATTGCACCGTTAACACACATGCCGGACGCGGTGGCCGAGCCCTTCAGGGGACTGGAGATCAACTCGAGTGTGCTCCGCCGCGCCGTAGCCTGGACCCTGGCAACTCCCATCTCGATTCGCCGGGGCAAGTCCGTGCTGGACGCCATCTTCAGTCCCGAAATCGCACCGCTCGATTTTCCCACCAAAGCGGGCGGACTCCTGGGCCTGCGCCCTCGCAGCTTTTATAACACCTCAACGGATATGGTGTCCGTCGTCACGGATCTGCCCGCGATGGCAGGGCGTTATGCCTCGCTAAAAGTTCCCGTGAGTGTTTTGTACGGGACCAGCGACGCGGTTCTCGACCACCAATTTCACGGCGTAGCGATGAAAGCTAAAGTGCCCGGTTTGTATCTAGAGCTCGTCGCGGGCGGCCACATGCTCCCGGTCACAGCGCCGGACGTGACCGCGAACTTCATAAAGAACGCGGCGCAACACCAGACCAATCTCGCCTAGTCTTCTCTAAGAAAGATCTCGTGGAAGAGGGCGCAAACCGCTCGTCGCTATTCTAGGCGCAGCGCCACCAGCGGGCTGACGCGCGTCGCGCGGTACGCCGGCACCCAGCAAGCAAACAACGCCACGATCACCAGCAGCAGCGCCACGCCAGCATACGTCAGCGGATCACTGGGACTAACACCATAAAATTGACCGGCCAGCACCCGCGTTCCCGCAAACGCCGCTGCCAATCCCACCACAATCCCGATGGCCACCTTCCAGAATCCCTGGCGCAACACCATCGTCAGAATGTGGCGCGGCGTCGCCCCGACGGCCATGCGAATGCCAATCTCCTGCGTGCGTTGCGCCGCAGTATAAGACGCCACGCTGTAAACTCCCACCACCGCCAGGATCAGCCCCAGAATTCCCATCACACCCGTCAACTGCGCGCCGAGACGGAACAGCAAAAAGCCATTCACGCCCTGCAACGCCTCGTTCATGCTTTCTAGTTGCGAAATTGGAAGCGTCGGCGCCAGCGCGCGCACTTGCTCTTGCACCTGCATCTTGAGCTGCTCCGGAGGCACGGAAGCGCGCACGTGAAATGTTCGCATCGACTGGTATGACTGGTTGAGCGGCCGGTAGAAATAAGGTTGTGGATCCTCAATCACGCCCTGGTATCTTCCGTCCTGCACAACACCAACTACCTCGAGAAATGGCCCCGCCGCACCATTGCTGCTAAATCGTCTGCCGAGGGGATCCTGCTCGGACCAAAACTTTTTCGCCATGGTCTGATTAATAATCGCCACCTGCGGTGCTTTGTCGTCATCCGCGTCCGTAAACACGCGTCCGCGTTGCAATGGAATGCGCAACGCCTCGAAATATGCCGGACTCACAATGTTGAATCCCACCGCGGGAGGCAGTTGCCCAACCTCGAGATGCTGACCTTCGATCGTCACGGCACCAGACGCGCTCACCACGCCCATGGGAACGCTGAAGGCCTGGCCCACCGAGACCACTCCCGGCAAATTGCGCACCCGCGACTCCAGTTCGCGATAAAACGTACGCCCTTGCGTCTCTCCGTAAGCGGCTTGATGGACGTCCAATGAAAAATCCAGCACACCGTCGGGATTGAACCCCAAGTAAACGTTTTCCGTTTTCTGCAAGCTGCGAATAAACAGGCCCGCCACAATCAGCAATACCAGCGAACCCGCCACCTGCGCGATCACCAGCGTGCCGCGCACGAACTGCCGCCGCCGGCCGTCTGACGAACCGCGTCCTCCTTCGTGCAACACCGCGCTAACATCTCGCCGTGCCACGCGCAGTGCGGGAAACACGCCCACGATCACGCCAGTAAGCGCCGCCATCGCCAGCGCGAATAGATACACGTGGGCATCCGGCAAGAGATCGATTTGAATCGGCAAATCTGTGCCGAACGAAACGGAGCTGAGGAATTGCGTGGCCCACACCGTGAGCAGTAGGCCTAATCCCGCACCCAGTCCAGCAAGCAGCAGACTCTCCGTAAGAAATTGTCGTACCAGCCGCGCTGTTCCCGCGCCCAGCGCGGAGCGGATGGCCATTTCGCGTTGTCTCGAGGTGGCGCGCGCCAGCAAAACGTTGGTCACGTTGAAGCACGCCACCAGCAGCACCAATCCGGCGAGGGTCATGAACGCTACGGATAGTGCCGTCAATGTGTTGTCCGGGTCGGGATCGGGCCGCACGCGATTCTCAGGAAAAACCCGCACGGAAATGGCTTTGTCCGTATCAGGGTGTTGCGCGGCAATGCGTTGCGCCACCACGTTTAGCGCAGCCTCGGCCTGCGTCAAACCGCTTACCGGCAGGAGCCGCCCCATCAGCGTCAACCTGCGGTCGTCTCGATGCGTATAGTTATCGTGCACCGCTATATCGCCCACTTCGGTGATATCGGCGCTAAACGGTACGTACACATCGGAATTGACGATGTAGTACGTGCCGTGAAACTCTTTCGGCGTCACTCCGACGATGGTCATCGGATGTCCGCTCAGCTCCACGTGCTTCCCCAGTACGTTTTTGTCGCCGGCAAAGCGCTTCTGCCAGTACGCGTAGCCCAGGACAATCACCGGATCGCTGCCCGGAGTTTGTCCCTCCGTCGGTAAGATCAGCCGGCCGAGCGCCGGTTGAACTCCCAGCATGGAAAAGTAGTTGCCCGTCACGCGCGTCACCAGCGCGTGATCTCCCACCTTGTCACTGATTAACCCGGAGAGGGTGATTTGATAGCCCGCGATATCCTTGAGCGACGCGCTGGTCTGCTCGCGAAAATCCACAAAATCCAGATACGAAAATCTTTGCAACGCGGCGTCGCCACCCTGCTTCAAGCTCAGCACCACCAGTTGCTCCGGATGGCCCACCGGCAGCGGCCGCAGCAAAAACCCATTGATCACGCTGAAAATAGTAGTGTTCACGGCGATGCCCAACGCCAGCGTCACAATCGCCAGCACCGCGAACCACGGCGACTTAAGAAACGCTCGTAAAGCGTAGCGGAGATCCTGCAACAAGCTTCTCATCAGCCACCTCGCAAGGATTTGTTCGGCTGTGATATTGCACAACCAAGGCCGCGCAGGCGTCAGCTATCCTATTGAAACGTAAGCCCTGTAGCTCTTGTTCTAGTAAGTCCATCGAAAAAAACGTGCGGAAATGGGACGCCGCCGTAGCAAAACCGGACGCCTCCTCTCCGCCCAGGCCTAACTCCCGTGCCAGTGCTCATTTTCGCATCCCACGGATATACCTCCTGAACGACCGCCGCTGAAACTTCCGAGATCGTTTGCGATTCACGCCGAACCCTCCGGCGGGGTACGGCAAGATCAAACCGTGCAATAGCGACAATTTCAAAAATAATTTCCCGCGCGTCATCCACGCGAGAGTGCTCAGTCGTCGAGTCCAAAAAATCAAGTTCGCGCCTCACCCGCGCGCATCTGGGGATCTTCCCGCATTCCCGACCGCGCGGCCTGCCGCAGTTCACCATGCCCAGCCCGCACTCTAGGGCTGTCACTTTTGACAGTTTCAAACCTGGACTAAGCAAGCCACTATCGCCCGTTCCAGATTCCTGAATGAATCGCGGGGCGCAATTGAAATGCAACGGTTGTTTATGATTCACTTCACGAGTTACGCGCAAGCGGGGGATCTGGGAGTTCCTGCGGATCAACCACAAAGTGGTGGCTGCACTCTCGAACAAATCGTTCGCCAATTTTTTGCAGCGTGAGGACAAGAAATGTCAAAGCCTAGACCAACTACCGGAATCGACGGGCGCCCCCTCCCGATCCTGCCGCCGGAGCGCGACGCCCGCGTATGGGCACGCCTCGTACGCGTAATGTTCTACACCCCGGGCTTTATGGGCCTGCTGCTCATTAAGACCGGCGAGCCCGCCAGCTTCGGCATCACCGTCGAGCTGCTGATGCTCTCCAGCGCCTCAGCCATCGTTGGCGGCCTGTTTATCGCCTCGCAATCGACCGATAAAGGTGCCGACCACTCCTCCAAGGTCGGCGTCTGGAGCGGCGCGCTGGTTCTGGAGTTACTCTGCGTCGTGCCCTTCTTGTGTGCGGTACCCGCGCTGTTCCATGAATTGGCGCACAGCACCCTATTGCACGCCAGGGCGCCCAACGTTGTTGACGTCGCGCTGGGTGCCTCCGAAATGCTCCCGGCGGTCGCGATCCTGCCGTTCATGATTTACCAACTCGCTGGCTTTGGCACCGTGCACTTCGTAGTTCCAAAGCCGGTAAATTGGGTCATCAACATTCTCATCCTAGGCTTGATCACCGCCGCCTATGTCGAAAACCGCGTATCCGAATACGCTATGGAACGTCACTTCGCCGGCGCTCTGGTCGTCATCATGGCCATCACCGTCCTCTACGGTATTTTAAAACTGAAGCAAATGCAGAAGATCTACGACGCAAACTGCCCGCCCAAGGATCCGAAATAGCACTTGGATTTCAATCCGGCGGCCACACATCAAGCTCAAGACCCACCCTTCAGCGCCGTGGGCCAGGTTACGCTGGGACATCGTCTATTCGAACCTCGTTAAGCCGACGCCGCCTTCGCCGACGCCCGCGCGTGCTGCCCTTCCCACGTCCGGCGCAACGTTTCACGCTGCGCCATCACAAACTTCTTGGCATCCTCAACGCTCTTGTACACCCGCGTCCCCTTGATCGTGTTGCACGGGCGGCAGCACGCCACCAGATTCGCAGGATCCTTCTTGCCCTTGTGCGCCCGTGGTACCACGAAATCGACAGACATCACCAGCGCATTTTCAAAGCTGGCTTTGCCATCTAATCCGCAGTACCTGCAGCAGTATTGATCGCGTTCCAGAATTTTCTGGCCCTCTGCCTGGCTTACCGGCATATCCACTCGTGACAACGTCATGATGTTGAATGGCATGGAGCACCTCCAAATCCGGCATCTTATTCCTCGGAAACGTTTTTGAGAAGAGGGACAACTCCAGCGAACCGTTTCGTTTCTTTTCTCGACTTCCCGGCAATGATATGGTCGTATTTCTCGATCATCCTCGCTTCAGCGCTGGAGGGCCGTGATGGACACTTTCTTAAAAAATATCCGCCACGGTTTGCGCTCTCTGGCCAAAAGCCCAGGGTTTTCCGCCATCGCGATCCTGACGCTCGCTCTCGGCATCGGAGCGAACACCGCGATTTTTTCTGTCATCAACACCGTCCTTTTGCAGCCGCTCTCCTATCCCAATTCAGATCGCCTGGTAGAGCTTGAACTAACTTCACAGGACGGAAATAGCGACATCACCTCCATCCCAAAGTTCAATGTCTGGCGCGAGCAAACGCAGGTCTTCGATTCCGTCACGGCCTACGATCCCTCCGGCCCAGGCATCAACGTTACCGGCGGTGAACGCCCAGAGCAGCTAAAAGGCGTTCGTGTGTCGGCGGATTATTTCCGCGTATTTGGCGCTCCTCTGTCCCTCGGAAGAACCTTCGCGCCGGAAGAAGACCGCCCGGGCGGCCCCGCTCTCGCACTGATCAGCAGTGGATTGTGGCGCAGCCGTTTCGGCAGCGATCCGGAAATCATCAACCGCGCTATCGATCTCGGCGGAGAACCGTACACCATTATCGGCGTATTGGGTCCAACGTTCGCCAGCGACCCCAAAAGCGATATCTGGCTGCCGCTGAAGCCCGACCCCAACAGTATCGACCAAGGCCATTACCTTCGCTCCACCGCGCGTCTCAAGCCAGGCGTCACAATTATTCAAGCGCAAGCGGCCATGAAACTCGCCGCCGATCAATTCCGCCAAAAATTTCCCAACTCTCCGGTGCTCGGTCCGCGCGATGGATTCACCGCCATACCTCTCCGCGATAGCGTAATCGGTGACGTGCGCCTCGGCTTGTTGATGCTTTTCGGCGCCGTCGGTTTCGTCTTGCTGATGGCCTGCGCCAACGTCGCCAATCTTCTGCTCGCGCGCGGCACCATTCGCCGTCGCGAAATCGCCATCCGCTCGGCGTTGGGTGCGGGACGCGCCCAGTTGATCTGGCAACTCCTCACAGAAAGTTTGCTGCTGGCCCTCGCCGGCGCCATCCTCGGCCTGGGGCTCGGCTGCCTCGGCGTACGCGGCTTGCTCGCCATAAATCCCGGCGACATTCCCCGCGTCGGCGAAAATGGCGCAGGCGTTTCGCTGGACTGGCGAGTGCTGCTCTTCACGCTCGTCGCCGCGGTGCTCACCGGCATCTTGTTCGGTCTCGCTCCCGCATTCGTCGCTTCCCGCTCCGACGTCAGCAACGTCTTGCGCGAGAGCGGTTCACGCACCGGCACCAGCATCGTGCACAACCGCGCTCGCTCGATTCTGGTCATCACCGAAATGGCACTCGCATTGGTTTTGCTCGTCGGCGCCGTTCTGCTAATACGCACCTTTGGCGCGCTCCGCGGCGTCGATCCTGGTTTTGACGCCCACAACGTTTTGACCATGAACATGTCGCTGGCCGGCCAGCAATTTGAGAAAGCCGCGGCGGTCGAACAACTCGAGCGCGACGTTCGTCAACGCCTGGAAACTCTGCCGGGTGTCACTGCTTCCGCCATGACCTGCTGCCTCCCGCTCGAAGGTGGCTACGACCTTCCTTTCAACATCGAAGGTCAACCACCCAAGGAAGGCCCGTACACCGGCGGCGCGGGTTGGATCGACGTCTCGCCCCGCTACTTCGACGTTTTCCGTGTCCCGGTCATTAAAGGTCGCGCGTTCAACGACCGCGATAACGGTGCCGCTCCTCGCGTTGTCATCGTCAACGAAACCTTCGCGCGAAAATTTTTCCCAAAAAACGACGCCCTCGACGCTCGCATCATTATTGGCAAGGGCGTCGGTCCCGAATTCGAGGAACCGCCCCGCGAGATCGTCGGAGTCGTTGGTGACATGCGCCAAGGTTCTCTGGATCAACCCCCAGACCCGTTAATGTACGTCCCGTTTGCACAACTAAATGATGGAGTCATCGCCCTGAACAACCGCATTGGCGCTGCGCAATGGCTGGTCCGCACCAAGCTTCCGCCGTTTTCTCTGAGCATTGACATTCAGCGTGAGCTCCGCGAAGCCAGCGGCGGCCTGCCCGTCGCGCATGTCCGCGGCATGCAGCAAGTCGTTGCCGAATCCACTGCCAGAAACGATTTCTACACCACGCTGCTCACGATTTTCGCCAGTGTCGCCCTGCTTCTCGCCGCTGTCGGCGTCTACGGTCTGATGGCCTACTCGGTTCAGCAGCGCACGCAGGAAATCGGTGTCCGCATGGCTCTCGGAGCCACCGCGCAACAGGTTCGCAGCATGGTCGTGCTTCAAAGCATGAGACTCGCGCTCATTGGAGTCGTTATCGGCGTCGCATCGTCGCTTGCGCTCGCCCGCCTCCTGAAAAGCATGCTCTACGGCGTCAAACCGTGGGATCCCATCTCTATCATTGTTGTGGCGATTTTGTTGACCGCCGTGACGCTGCTCGCCGCCTACATCCCCGCCCGGCGTGCCAGTCGGGTCGACCCCATGGTCGCGCTGCGTTACGAGTAGCCACCCGCGCGCTCGAATCCTTTCGCCGCACAGAAACGTCACCGCTGCGTTTGGCGGATGTCAGATGACGCGACTCCCCCGGCAGCTCTGCGCCGCTTTCCTGTTACAGAATGGAGTACGATGTCCGTTCCATGTCGCATGCCGAGAAAAATTTCGGCGGGAGCCAAACGTGAAGAATTCACTATTGTTTACAAAACTAAATCTCAGCGTCGGCCTGCTGGCACTCCTTGTGGTGCAATCCGTCGCGCAGTCGCAATCGCAGAGCACCACCGCAAGCGCGCCGCGGGTTAAAGTTGGCGCAGCCGTAGCCGCCGCGGCAAATTCACCCAACCCCAGCGCCACGGCCAAGAATCAATCTCAGAAAACCAGCATCGGCAAAGGCCCCGCAGCCGTAAAGTCGTCCGGCCCAGCCGCGTATTGGACCGACCTCGTGGACATCGACGATGACGGCCAAATCGAAGACAATCAGTTTTTGTTCGACGCCGCGCGCGGCATCCTCTACACCTACAGAGAAGACAATTACACTTGCATGAACGGCACGCCGGAAAACGGCAGCGTCTTGATGGGCATTTACACCAAAGGAAACAAGGCCGGTCAGCCCGCAGGCTCCGGTTGGTACATGGTCGCCGTAAAGGCCGGTCAGTGCGGCATGAAGAACGCCGGAACCTTCGGCTGCAGATTCGATGCCTCGGGAAAACTCACACAGTGTGGCACCGCGAATGTTAACGAAAAGTCCGGCGAACTAGAGGTGGCTATCAAACAGTGAAGAATTGCGAGTGAACTGAGACCGGCTTGTGTTACGGAATCGCTATTTTACTTGTAGAGCGTTTCATTCTCATTGCGTTTCTCACTTCACCCCAGCTTCCCATATTCCGCCTTCGCATCCTTCAACACTGGCACATCCTCATCCGCATCCTTCCACAATTTAAAAAACTGCTCATACTCCTTCTTCGCCCGCGCCGAATCCCCAACCATTGCATACGCCCGCGCCAGCCCCAGATGCGCCAGCGATCCAATCGACTCACTGATGACCACTCCCGGCTGGTCCACCATCTTCTGAAACTCCGCCGCTGCCAGCGTTCCCTGGCGCGCATCTAGATACGCCAGACCCCGCACATACACTGGATACATGCTCATCGAGAATATGCTGTTCCCCGGCGCGCCAAGCTCGTAAGCCACCGCCGGCTTCAAATCTTCAACCGCTTTCATCCCGTTGCCCGTGCCATTGCCAGCTCCGTTTCCTCCGTGGCTCAACGCAATCTGCGCCCGCAACGTCGGCAGATAGTTGAATTGCACAATCGTATCCTGCGGAAACCGCTTCGCCAGATCCTCCGACGAGATCTCCGCCTGCATCGTGTCCCCGGCCATCGCTACCGCCAGCGCCGCGATATATTGCACGTCCCGCCCGTTGGACAGCGCCAGCGTCGCCGCCGCCCCGCGCTTCGCTTCCGCGGCATTTCCAAACGTTGCCTCGCGCAACGCCGCAGCCGCTTCGCAACGCGCCGCAATCTCTTTCTGTTCCGTGCGCTTCGCCGACGCCACCGCGTCCCGCGAATATTCCCGGGCCTTGCCCAACTGCCCGCTATACGCCGTCGCTTCCGCCTCCAAATACGACAAGATATTTTCCTTCCCCGGCTTCCCCGCGGCCCACGCCACCTCCTTGGCCATCCCGTCCGCGTCTTTGCGCAAAAAACTCAAGTTGTACAAATAAAAATGCAGGTCCGGTGCATCGAGCTTCTTCGCCAGCGCCTCTTTCGCCACCGACCGCGCTTCGTCAAAGCGATTCAGATGCGAAAGCACGTCCACCAGATTCGCGTAACCCTCCGGCGCCGCCGGCGTCAGCTGTATCCCCTCGCGAGTTTTCGCCAGCGATTTTTCATACTGTCCCAGCGTTTGATAGATCACTCCCAGGTTTCTCGGCGGTATGCTATCCCGCGGATACGTCTGCGACCACAACTCATACACCGTCCGAGCCTTCTCCAAATCCCCCGTCACATAGGAATGGTAGTGCGATTCAATGTAAAATTTTTCCCACTCGCTCACATGCCCGCGCAGCGTGTACGACTTCTCGGTGTTCTCCGCGGAAAGATTTTTCTCCCCCAGATTGCTGTAGCACGTTCCCAGCAGCCCGTACGCCATCGCAAACTTGGGGTCCAGCGCCGTCGCGCGCTGCAGCAACGGCACCGCCGCGTCGTAGTCCGCCTGCCCCAACATCACCTTTCGACCTAGGCTATAGGCCTGCAGCGCCTCCAGTGACGGCGTCGTCGCCTGTTCAATCGGCGTATCCAGCTTTTGAATCGTCTTCAAGGATTCGCCCAGCGTTGCGCGCAACGCCGTCGTCGCCGTATCCAGCGCCTTCAATACCCCTTCTTTGTTGTCCGCCGTCACCTGCTGCCGCGCCAGCGAATCTCCCGTCCGGCAGTTCACCGCGTTAACTCCGATCACATACTGGCTCCCCAGCGTCGCGATCGATCCGCTCAAATATACTTTGCTCCCCGCTCGTTGGCACAAATCCCGCGCAATTTCCGGCGTCAACCGCGCGTCCGCCGGCTTACCCATCAGCAGCAACATCTGCTGAATCTTTTGCTCCGACAGTAAATTTAAAAATGGCGATTGCTGTAGCTGCGCCGCCAGTCCCTGCCGCAAGGTGTCGTCGAACACCGCATCGCCCGTTTTATTTATGAAATCCGCCACCACGATGGTGTCCGTTTCGCCCAGCGCGTGCGTCTTCCGCGTGTTATACAGCCATCCGCCTATCGCCGCAACGAACACCAACGCGCTGGCAAGCCCGATCGCTATCCACTTATAGTTCCAACTGCTCGAACCTGCGACCGTAACCGTTGGCGTGGTCGGTACCGTTGCAGCGATCGCCGCGCCTGACGAATTCGGCGCGCTCGCCGCCACCGCCGGACTCGAGCCCGTCGGCGATGTCCCTGCCACGCCTTCCGCGGTCCGCGGCTGCGCCACAATCCACGACGTCACCGTCTGTCCCGAATCCAGCGCTCGCTTCACCGCCTGCAAATCCGCGCACAATTCCGCCGCATTCTGGTACCGCTGCGCCGTATCCTTATTCAGCGCCTTATTAATGATCGCTTCCAGCGCCTCCGGCACCGCCGGATTCAGGCTCCGCACCCCCGCCGGCGCGCGCATCAAAATCATTTCGATCACCGCGCCACCGGTGTTCCCGCTGAACGCCTGCTTCCCTGTCGCCATTTCGTACAGCAGCAGCCCAAAACTAAATACATCCGTCCGCGCGTCCAGATCGTCCCCGCGAATCTGCTCCGGCGACATGTACGACGGCGTCCCGCTGATCACCCCAACAATCGACATCGCCTCCTGCGCGCTGCTCGACGTCGCATCGTATTCCTCGCCCACCACCCCGCTTTTCAGCGCCAGCTTCGCCAGTCCAAAATCTAGTACTTTCGCTTGCCCGCGTTTTGTAACGTAAATGTTGGCCGGCTTGATATCGCGATGAATAATTCCTTCCGCGTGCGCCACGCTCAACGCATCCGCAATCTGAATTCCCAGTGTCAGAATGCGCTCCACGCTCAGCGGCTCCCCGTGGATGTATTGCCCCAGCGTCTCGCCGGCAATAAATTCCATGGCGATGAACGGCCTGCCATTCTCTTCGTCCGCTTCATAGATCGTGCAAATCCCCGCGTGGTTCAGCTTCGACGCCGCATATACTTCGCGCCGGAAGCGCTGCAGTGCCAGCGCATCGTGCAGTAAATTGTCTGGAAGGAATTTCAGCGCCACCGCGCGGTCCAGCCGCGTGTCCTGCGCCTTATACACCACACCCATGCCGCCGGAGCCCAGCTTCTCCAGGATGCGATAGTGAGAGATCGTCTCGCCAATCATGGTCCCGCCGCGGCCCTGCTATTTCGCGCGTCGCAACTCCTGCGCGCCCTGTCTTGTGAGTCGCAACCCCTGCGCCTCTTGCTTTGTGCGCCGCAAACCTCAGCGCCTGTTGCTTTGTGGGTCGCGGCTTCAGCCGCGACATCCTCTTCCCCACGCGATGAGGGGCCTTTAGCCCCGCTCACCCCACTTTTCACAGCGTCGGATCATTCGTCCCGGCGTCACGCGCCGCCTTTGTTCGGCCCTCCGTTGGCGGCCGCGGCGAACCAATCACCTGAATCACTCCTGCACGCTCTCCATACTCTTTCACTTTCTCCGCGCTCTCCGGCTCCAGCGTTATACTCCGCCCGCAAATTCTGCATCCCAGCGTGCCGAACGCGCCGATTTCTGTCCGCCCATACACGTTGTATTGCATTACCCTCTCGCAACACACCGGTACCCAAAGTGTCGGAGTTTTTTCCGCCGCCATAAAGCCACCCTCGCAAAGGCCAAGCGCGCGAATTATACACTAGAAAACTATTCCCAACCGTTCCCACCGCCCTGCCTGCCAGGGCCTTCGCCTCCCGGCGAATCAGCAAACCCTCGGCCAACGGGATAGGTACCAAAAAAATATCCCCGCGGAACCGTTCCACGAGTACACTTACACTTTTTAGGAATCTCCCATCGCGGGAGCTGCATCCTACGCTTATGGCCCTAGCAAACCAAGCAAGCGACCTCGATCCCGCCCGGCTTTTAGCCGCCTGGGTGCGCATCCTCTCCGGCAAAGTCCCTCTGCTCAGCATCGAAATAACTCGCGAGTGCCCGCTCACTTGCCCCGGCTGCTACGCCTACGGTGACACCCACCTTGGCGGCGGCGTCACCCTCCGCGAGCTGAGCGACTTCCGCGGCGACGCCCTCGTCAACGGCGTCCTGGAGCTGGTCCGCAAACACAAGCCGCTCCACGTTTCCCTGGTCGGCGGCGAACCCTTAGTCCGTCATCGCGAACTCTCCAAGATCCTCCCCGTCCTCAGCGAAATGGGCATCTTCGCACTCGTTGTCACCAGCGGCATCATCCCGATTCCGAAAGAGTGGATGTCCCTCCCACGCGTCCGCGTCGCCGTCTCCATCGACGGCCTCCCCGAACACCACGACATTCGCCGCAAGCCCGCCACCTACGAAAAAATCCTTAGCCAGCTCGGCGGCCGCGAAGTCAACATTCACTGGACCATCACCCGCCAAATGTTCCAACGCCCCGGTTATCTCGAAGAATACGTAAAGTTTTGGAACCACCGCCCTGAAGTCAATCGCGTCTGGGTCAGCGTCTACACTCCGCAAATCGGCGAACAAAGCGCCGAACTCCTCACTCCCGAAAATCGCCTAACCCTGGCCGCCGAGCTCCCCGCCCTGGCCGAGCGCTATCCTAAACTCCTCTATAACGAAGGCTTCGCTAAGGCCCTCATCCATCCGCCTGCCAACCCCGACGACTGCGTCTTCGCTAAACTCTCGGCTAACTATTCTGCCGACCTCAAAAGCCGCGTCGAACCCTGCGTCTTCGGTGGCAATCCCGACTGCTCACAATGCGGCTGCGCCATCAGCAGCGCTCTACACTGGATCCGCACCATAAAAATGGCCGGCCCGCTAAAGGTCGACCATTTCATCGGCAGCTCCACCAAAATCGGCAACTTCTCTAACCGCCTTCGCAAAGCCGCCGACAAAACCCCGCGCTGGACCCAGCAACCTCCACCCCCACCCAACCTAATCCAAATCGCCTCCGACGAATCCTAGCCTGTCTGCGGGAACGCCTTTCCTGGGAACGCCAATCTCCCGATTGGCGTCTTGTCCTCCGTAGCCGTCGAACTTCAGCCCCGCATCCTCCGACTTCTGCGCCGCTCGCAAGGTCGATTCGCTCTTCTCCTTGCCATCCCATCTTCAAACTCACTACGTCCGATCACTTCCACCCATCCTCAATACAACCTAAAATTCACCTCCAACATCACCCGCTGCGCCACCGGCACGCCCTCCCGGCTAGCCGGCTTAAACTTCCATTTCTTCACCGCCTTAACCGCCTCCTCATCCAACCCGTAACCCAATTTCTTGTCCAGCGTCACGTCCTGCACCTCCCCTTCGGCGCTGATCGAAACCCACATTGTCACCACCCCTTGCACCTTTGCCTTCCGCCCCGCCTTGCTGTAGTCCGGCGACGGAGCATACACCGTCTGCGGCGGGACCGTGCATCCCTTGTCCCCCTCCATGCAACGTCTCACTCGCGGCCGAGAAGGTGGGCTCGGCGCATCACTACCACCAGTCCCACTCGCGCCCGCCCCCGCAGGCTCCTGACCAATCCCCGCCGCCCGCGTCACCGCCAAACCGCCCGCTACCATCAACAAAATCCCCACCCCAGCCCACCAAGCCCTCATAACCCCACCTCCATCCGCTCTACCTCAGGGTTTCGCCACCCCCGCAGTCGCAGTCGCCGACGCCGACCCCGCATTCTTCACATAGGTCGTCAGCCAACTATTCATCTCCCAAAACATATGCATCACCGACTCCCTAGCCGCATACCCATGCGCCTCCAGCGGCAGCAGCACAAACCGCACCGTCCCCCCTTGCCCCTTCAACGCGCTAAACAGCCGTTCGCTCTGAATCGGGAACGTTCCCGAATTGTTGTCCGCCTCCCCGTGTATCAGCAGCAGCGGCGTCTTGATCAGGTCCGCGTGCATAAACGGCGACATCTTGTAATACACCTCCGGCGCCTGCCAATAAGTCCGATCCTCATTCTGAAAGCCAAACGGCGTCAGCGTCCGGTTATACGCCCCGCTTCGTGCAATCCCCGCCTTGAACAAATTGCTGTGCGCCAGCAGATTCACCGTCATAAACGCCCCGTACGAATGCCCCATCACCGCCACGCGGTTGCGGTCCACCACGCCCATTCGCGCGCCTTCGTCAATCGCCGCTTGCGCGCTCGCCACCAGTTGCTCCACGTACGTGTCGTTCGGCTCCGCGTTTCCTTCGCCAATGATCGGGATGCTCGTGTTCTCCAGCACCGCGTACCCTTGCGTCACAAACGGTATCGGCGAGCCCCAATACAAAACTGTAAATTCATACGGCGATCCCGTAATCTGCCCCGCCGACGCTTTCGTCTTGAACTCCGTCGGATAAGCTTCCATCAACGTTGGCAGCGGACCATCCTCCTTCTTATACCCAGCCGGCAAATAAAGATTTGCGCTCAGCTCCACCCCGTCCGCGCGCTTGTACTTCAGCACCTGCTTGGTCGGCAACGTCGCGTTTCCATACGGACTCGGGAATGCCGTCACCTGCTGCAGCGCTTGCCCCGCGCTCCACAAATAATAGTTCGGACTCTGCGTCGGCGATTCCTTCCGCACCAGCACCTTCACCGGGCCAGCATCGATCACATCCCACGGAAATTCGAAATATCCCTTCTCCGACTCCCAAATTTTCTTCGAACTCCCATTCGCGAGATTCATCACCGCCACGAACGGCTTGTCGCCTTCCGCCGATGCTCCTTCGCCCCGCAAGAACACTCCACTGCCATCCGGCGTCGTCACCGCCACCGGTTTCCCCGCGCCATTCATCGCGCTGACCGCCGTCCCCGGATCGTTGTACCGATCCTCGAACGATCCCTCGAACAGCTTCACCGGCGCCCCCACGCTGACCGCCAGAATCACCCGTGCGCGATCCTTCCAGCGCCGCTCTTCCACCAGCACCGTATGTTTTTCGCTCCACGTCACGCTGCGAAACCGGATCGGCAATTCCGCCAACTTCCGCGCGCCTCCCGTAAACGGCGCATCCAGCAGATACAACGTGTCGCGCACCGCCGCTTCTTTCCGCGGATCGCCGCCGTCGCCCGCTTCCACCCAAAAAACCGTAGCCGGCGCGTCGCTCCTCCATTGATACTCCCGCGGCCCCGCAAACACCGCATCATGTATGTTCGGAACGCTATCCTGCAGCGCTCTGTCGCTTAATTCCTTCACGCTTCCCGTCTTAATTTCCACCACCGACACCCGCAGCGGAAACATCTCGTACGGCAGCAAATACGAATACGGTTTGTGCTGCGCGGAAATCAACGCATACCTCCCATCCGGCGACGCCGTCGCCTCTTCAATCACTCCCGGCTTGCCGATCGCCACGCTCGTCCCATCCATTCCAATCACCGCCACTTGTGACGTCGCGTAGTAATCGAAAATCTCCTGGTCCGTCGGATTCTTCAGCAAATCTTCGTACGTCGCTCCCGGCGTCACCCGCCCCAGATTCTGCTGCACCACCGGCCCATCCGGCACTTCGCTCCGCACCGGCGCCCCGCCTCGGCCCGCGGGTATCGTCTTGCAAATGAGTCGCGCGCTGTCGCTCATCCATTCGCACGGATCGCCAAACACTCCGTTCAACGCCACCCCCGCCACTCGCCCCGCCTTCGCGCTCGCCGCATCCACAATCCACAAACTCAGCCCCGCATCTCCACTCGCGTCGCTGCTGTTCACCACCGAAATTTTTCGCCCGTCCGGCGACCACGCCACAAACCGAATCTTCGCCTGCGCCGGCAAACCTGCAACCGCCATCTCTTTTCCATCCTGCAGCGTCTGCAATTTCAACGAGGTAATGTACCTCCCGCGGCTCGGACCATTCGTCTTCGGATTAAATCGCAATCCCGCCAGCCGCAACTCCGGCTGCGCCAAATCCGCAATCGGCGGCAACCCCGAATACTGCTCGATCAGTATCCGTCGCGCCTCCCCGCTCTTCCCCGCCGGCGACACACTCACCCGCGGCGGCGGCGGCGCGTCCACCAACTGCACAATCGCCGCCGGCGGCTCCTGATACTTCGGACTCTCCTGCGCCCCCGCCAATCCTCCGCCAGCGCACACCACAACGCCCGCGAACCCACAAACATTTAGTACCTTCGCCCAATTCCACATTCGAACCACCCTGCTTTCATTTCATGAGTTTGGAAGACGCGGCAAACACCAGCATTCTCATCACATACCACCCCACACGCAATCAATTTCTAATTCCGATTAGCCCTTCGAATCAGCGCGCCCGGCGACCACCGTATTTCTCTCGCCACTAGTCACTCGCCGCTTCCTCCTTCGTCCCGTCCTCTCTCGATTATCGATCCAGCGCAGCGTGCCGTAATCCACACCGTCATTCTGAGCGGACAGCCGACGCCTTTTCTTAACGCGATTTTCAATCAGTTGCCGGGTCTGGGTTAGAACGCGTCTTTTGGCTGGCGCAGTGCATCTATTCTGTAGTGTGGAAGGAGAACCCGGCTCCTATCTTTCATGCTATCTAGCTGCGCAGTAAGAATTTGGGTTCAAAGCGCAAGGAGAAGCGATGAAACTGCTCATTGGAATCTATTTAGTCTTTACCGTGGCATTGTTCGGGGGCTGCGCAACCAAGAAGTACGTGGCGCAGTCGATTGACCCCGTGAATGCCAAGCTCAACCAAGTAGACCAGAATGCCCAAAACACACAAAAGCAACTCGATGAAGCGGAACCTCGCATCAGTGCCGCCGATGAAAAGGCCACGTCAGCGGATGCACGCGCTACCGACGCTCTGGGTCGCGCCGACGCCGCATCGAAAAAATCCGACGAAGTGCGCGACCAGCTTCGCTCGGAGTTGAGCAGCCGCATCGCCGACCTCGACGATTACAAGGCCGCCAGCACGGGGACCGTCTTATTCAAGGTCAATTCTTCCCGGCTTTCCGATGAAGCTAGGCAGCAACTCGACCAGATGACCTCCGGGCCGCTCAGCGCCGCAAAACGCTACTTCATCGCCATCCAGGGATTCACGGACAAATCGGGTTCCGCTGAGTACAACCTGGAACTCAGCCGCCGCCGCGCCGAAGCCGTGCAAACGTATCTCGTCGCGCAGCACAATGTGCCGGTCTACCGCATTCAAATTGTCGGTCTGGGTAAAGACAAGCCCGTGAATGACGAAAAGACCCGCGAGCAACGCCAGCAAAACCGCCGCGTCGAAGTCACTCTGTTCAGCGCCGACGCAGGCAGCGCAACAAAGTCTTCTATGAACTAAGCGAAGACCTGAGACGAAATCGCGTTGAGCCGCCATGGCGCGAAAGAGCGCGATGCTAGGGGTGTGAGGATGTTCTCGCACGTACCTTGTGCGTCTCTCGTCATGTCAATTCCGGTCCGGTCAAGATTTCTTTGCGTTTCAAATGCTTCTGTCTCGTTTGCAATACGCACGATCCTTCTACGAAGAGAATTGCTGGATTCTTTCGTTGCTACAGGCTGCGTCGCTGTATTCTTTGATGCTTCCGCAGGTCGATTCTTTAGTTCAGATATCTCGTTTTGCTGTGAATTGTATGCGTGAACGAGTTGTTGATGGTCGTTGTAAATGGTACGTACGATGCTGCAAGCATAGAGGAAACACGAACCAACGACTACCACCGCGAGACCAATGAAAACGTCCTCCATCCACTGGCTCTTCTTGCAGCTTCGCTCGTCCAAAGGCGGACGGCGTTAGCCGAATACTCAACCGATCACGCGTAACCGATGAAGAAGCCGGCGCCGCACTTCACACCAGCCTCAGCAGAACGCGGCATGTGTAATCCGGCAATCTCGGCGAAAAATATCCAACCAACCGAGGCAATCCAATCGCGACCTACGCTCATTCGATTCTTCGAGGTTCCCTGCTTGCCTCTGCAAGTTCTTCCATGGTAACTACTACTGCTCGTCATTCGCATTGCGCTTATGGAGGCTGCTTTGGCAAATCCCCTGGACCAGGTGCCCTTTGGCTTTGCAGGCGCTGAGTTTGCAGAGAACCCCGAACCCCGTTGCCCCTGCATCTTGCTCTTAGATACCTCTGGCTCTATGAAGGGTGAGCCGATAGCCCAGCTCAACAAGGGGCTGGTCACATTCAAGGATGAACTTTCGGCCGACGCCCTCGCGCAGAAACGCGTCGAGGTAGCACTCATCACCTTTGGCCCTGTCCAAGTCCACTCGGACTTTCAGACCGCCGACCTTTTTCAGCCTCCACACCTTGAGACTACGGGCGACACCCCTATGGGCGCCGCCATACTTCAGGCCTTGGCTATCTTGGATCAACGCAAACAAGCCTATAAATCCAATGGCATCTCCTATTATCGCCCCTGGATTTTCCTCGTCACCGACGGTGCGCCGACGGACGCATGGAAGGAGGCTGCTAAGAAAGTGCACGCTGGCGAAGAGGCTAAGGCACTCTCTTTCTTCGCGGTCGGAGTCGAAGGCGCCAATTTTGAAACGCTCGCTGAAATCGCTGTTCGCAAACCGTTACAGCTGAAGGAACTCCGCTTCCGCGATCTCTTCATCTGGCTTTCGAACTCATTGAGCGCGGTATCGCGTTCCAACGTGGACGAGCAGGTCCCTCTACAGAATCCCACTACGCCTGAAGGATGGGCTGCCGTATGAGCATGGGAGGCTGGCGCTATGTTGCCACCTCCGTGATCGGAACTTCCCACGAAAAAACGGGCGGTACATGCCAGGATGCCAATGATTGCCAGATCTATGCGCTGCCTGCTGGAGAAACCGTCCTGGCTGCAGCCGTGGCTGACGGAGCCGGGAGCGCTGTTTGCGGCGGTGAAGGTGCGGCAAGCGCTTGTCGCGCGTTGCTCCGCCTCATAAGTGAACATTTGGATTCAGGCAAGACCGTCGAACAAGTCACCAGAGACAAGGTCGGAACCTGGATAGCCACTATTCAGAGTCTTCTGGAAGAAGAAGCCAAAACGGCCTCCCGCGAACGTCGCGATTTCGCTTGTACCATCTTGGGTCTCCTCGTCGGTGAGGCTCACGCCGCCTGCTTTCAGATCGGAGACGGCGTGATAGTCCTCGCTGATTCCGAGGAGCACGCTTATGGACATGTTTTCTGGCCGGATAGGGGCGAGTATGCCAATACCACGCATTTCGTGACGGAGGACGACGCCGTCGAGCGTCTTCAGTTTGCCTCTATCAATCGGCGCATCGTGGAAGCGGCCCTTCTTAGCGACGGGTTGCAGACCATCGCGCTCAACTATCAGCAACAAATTGCCCACGGGCCTTTTTTTAGAGGATTGTTCGCGCCGTTGCGAACCGCGGAAGAAGGCTGTTCTGCGGAACTCTCCGCGTCCCTCGTGGCTTTTCTCGCTTCGCCGCGTGTGAATGAAAAAACCGACGACGACAAAACCTTGGTGCTTGCTAGCCGCACCCATTCGGATTTGGCCACACCGGCGGTTTAAAGCAATGTCACTGACCGCACTCTTTGACCACCAGGGAAGACGCGTCAGTCTGGGCATGGAACTCGGCCGTGGTGGCGAAGCCGCGGTGTATTGCGTGGAGGGCCAACCCGAGCTCGTCGCAAAAATCTATCACCAGCCAACCGGCCCGGAAAAAACGGAGAAGCTCTCGCAAATGGTCAAACTCCAGAGCGAGCGCTTGCTAGCCCTCTCAGCGTGGCCGATCGGAACCCTATTCATGGCCGGCAACAGGTCCGTGGCCGGCTTTCTCATGAAAAACGTCAGCCGCTTCAAGGACATTCATCTACTCTACAATCCGAAAAGCCGCACTCGCGAATTTCCCCCTAAAGCTAATTGGCGATTCTTGCTCCACACCGCTTCGAACGTCGCCAGAGCCTTCGCCGCAATTCACGACCACGGCCACGTGATAGGTGACGTCAACCAGAGCAACGTGCGCGTTTCCCCGGAAACCGCCATCGTAAACCTTCTCGATTGCGATAGCTTTCAAATCTCCGCAAACGGAAAGGTCTATCCTTGCGAAGTCGGCGTGCCTTTGTACACTCCCCCGGAATTGCAGGATACGGAATTCAGGGAAGTCGTCCGCACGCCAAATCACGATAACTTTGGACTCGCGGTCCTCATCTTTCACCTTCTGTTCATGGGCCGTCACCCATTCGCCGGCAAGTTCCTCGGCCGAGGCGAAATGCCCATCGAGAAAGCCATTGCTGAGCAACGCTTCGCCTTCGCCAGGGACGCACAGCGCACCCAAATGCTGCCTCCTCCTGCCTGCATCACCCTCGCCCACTTGCCTCAGGAAATCGGCGACCTATTCACCAGCGCCTTCGACTCGCCTGGTGCTGCGAACGGCAGGCCCGACGGCAAGCAGTGGATTGCAGAATTGGATGCCCTGGCTGGTCGGCTGATGGTCTGCTCCAAGAACAAGGCCCACCTCTTTTTCAATGGCCTCTCTTCTTGCCCATGGTGCTCGATCGAGTCATCCGGCGTTCTTTTATTCGTCGACTACACCATCGTAGACACGGCCACGGGGTTCAGCATCGAAGTGGTCTGGGCTCGCATACTCGCCATCCCCAGTCCCGGCGAGGGAAATGTGCCGTCGATGCTCAGCTACATTTCCCGTGTTCAGCCCTCTTCTCGCGCCAAGGTCGCCGCTCTCAAAAGGCGCTACAAGGTCGCCGCTCTAATCGTAGCCGGAGTTGCCGCTCTTGCATTCGTTGTCACCTCTCCGGATGGGTTTGCGTACATGTACTACTTCGGTATGGTAATCTTTGCTTTACATAAACTCTTGGATAGCGACGCTCCGGCGAAGTTCGGACAAGCCGCCAGAGACGCCGAATACCGCCTCCGAAACCTCGAATTCCGTTGGCAGCACGAGGCCTCTGGCGCGGACTTCACTGCCGAATTGGACAGGCTGAGGACTCTAACCGAAGAGTATCGAAAACTTCCCGAACGGCGAAAACAAAAGGTTCGCGAGCTCGAACGCGCGTTGTATGAAACTCAGTTGCGCCACTACTTGGCGCAATTTGACATCGCCGCGGCCGAGATTCCCCATATCAAAGACGGTCGCAAAGCGATGCTCTCTGCCTACGGGATAGACGATGCTGCGGATGTCACGCGGTCAGCTCTCGAAGCCGTCCCCGGCTTCGGTCAGTTCCTGATCATCCAGCTCATCACCTGGCGGCAATCTTTGGAGGCCACCTTTAAGTTCAATCCTGGCCGGGGCGTCGACCCCGCCGACCTTCAACGCGTGGACCGCGACCTCGCCAAGCGCCGAGCCGAGATTGAAGCTCTCTTGTCTAAAGGCCCATCCGAACTCAACGACCTCCGCCGCCGCATTATCGCTGCCCGCGGGCGTTTGCAGGTTCAACTCGAAAAAGCGTTGATGGATGTGGCGCAAGCCCAAGCCGACGAAAGCGCTGGAGTCTAGCTAGGCGGGCGGCTCGGGCGTAGGCCGAGAGAACGATTCAGGGTGCCCCTTTTTGAGGATGGGTCTTTCCTTTGAATTCGCTCCGGCCTTTCGCACCTAACCCTGTCGCTCCACTCGTTCCAAAAACGGGACCAGATCGCGCATTTCCATTCGAAAGTACTATCCTCATCATTCGAATCTAGTACTACATAATAATTTCTCTTGACAAGCATTACGGTCCACGCTATTATGCCCTGTGAAGCTCGCATTCCATCCTTACCCTGAGCCCTTCGCGCGAAGGGCCACCAACCGTCCGCAACGCCTTGTCCGTATTTCGTTACCTCATCACATCCTTACCTCGCTCTTTACCGTAACCCCAACAGAATCTATCTCTTTCGCGAGAATTACCCCTAAACCCAATAGAATCCTACTTTTTCACAATGACCCCCGGGGGTACCCCCGTATCACCCTAGTTACTAATCCCAGCCATTCCCAATCACCCAGTGCACCTGCAACCCGCACAAGAAAGGACACTTATGTCTCGTAGACCCGATCCAGCCACGTCCTGCCAGCACCACTCCAAAGACGGCAAACGGTGTCACATGCTCCTTGCCGCAGACAGCCCAACCCTCTGCACCTTTCACACCCGCTCGCACGCAAAACGTGTCGCCTTACAACGCGACGAATCTGAGGATCTCTCCGCCCTCTTCAGCCAAGACCTTCCCAAACAAAAATCCGCCGCCGACATCCACACCCACCTCTGGAATCTCTCCCTCGCCCTCCAACAAGGCCGTATCTCGCCCCGCCGTGCCGCCGTCCTCGCCTACATCCACAGCCTCCTACTCCGCACCCTCCCCGCCATCGAAAAACAAAACTCCGCACACGATTCCGGCGGAATCGACATGACCGGCGCTCCGCGCCCCATCCGCAACCTACCACCGCCGCAGTTAGCTCGTCCCGGGGTCTACCCAACCCCCAACTCGTCGTTGCTGGCGGCACCCAAACTCTACGGCTTCCACCCTTCCGCGCCTCCAGCAACATCAGTTCTGTCTGCCGTCGTAGCGGCTCCGCGCTTTCATAGTGGCGAATCTTCAGATTCGCATCCGGCCTTCTCCGCCTCGTCTGTCGTTGTAGCGGCTCCCTTCAGGGAGCCATCCCCGTCTCCGAGCCTTCCCACTTGCGAACGTGGCAAATCTTCAGATTCGCATCTCGCTTATCGATACACCCCGAGTGGCCTAACTTCACCACCGCCGCCACCCGCGCCAACCGCGGGACGCTTTAATGAACGCCGTTACACCGTCGACAGAAATTATGCTGGACCGGCAGCTGCGGTGGGCAGGGTGAACTTAAAGCAGGCGCCCCGGCCGGAGTTGTTGATCGCCCACAGGCGGCCACCGTGAAATTCGACGATGGAGCGGCTGATGGACAGCCCCATGCCGGTGCCATCGTTCTTGGTGGTGAAGAACGCCGTGAAGATCTGGTCCACTTGGTCCATGGGCAGGCCGGAGCCGGTATCGTGGACGGAAACCAACACCTGCCGGTCGTCGCTTAGTTCCGAATGGAGGGTTAGTTGCCGGGTTCCTTCAACGCTTTTCATGGCGTCAATGCCATTGATCATCAGGTTCATCAACACCTGTTGCAATTGCACGCGGTCGCCCGAAACCACGGGAAGATTTGCCGCCAGGTCGGTGCGGACGGAAATGGAGTGCTGGATAACTTCGCTACTGAGAAGAACGACCATCTCCTGGATCACTTCGTTCATATCGACCGGCTCTTGCGCGTGGGCGCCCTTGCGGAAGAACATCCGGATGCGGCTGATGATTTCAGCGGCCCGGTTTACGTCACGCACCATTCGTGAAGCGGCTACACCCGCCTTTTCCGGATCGGGTTGCTCGCGCTTGAGGTAGCGGAGGCAGGCCTGGGCGTTTATGGAGGCGGCGGCAATGGGTTGATTAACTTCGTGCGCCAGTGAAGCGGTTAGCTCTCCCATGGTGGTCACGCGGTTAATGTGGGCAAGATCCGCTTGCGCTTTACGCAGCGATTCGTCGGCTTTTTTCGCAGGCGTGATGTCCGTTACCGCCCCGATGAACTCAACGATGCCCGAGGAATCCCGCATGGCATGGGCTACGACGTGAAGATACTTCACGGCGCCGTCCGGCATCAACAAACGATGCTCGGTATCAAAGCCTTCGCCGTTCGTTGATACCTGTTCAAGAAGTTGCCGGACGCGGAGCCGGTCGTCGGGATGGGTGCGATCAATCACCAAGCGCAACGAGGGCTTCGCCGCATCGTCGTATCCGAAGATCTGATAGGTTTCCTCGGACCAGAGAATCTCGCCGTTCGAGACCTGCCAGCCGAAGCTGCCGGTGCGACTTAAGCGCTGCGCTTCAGAAAGATAGGCCTCGCTGCGGCGCAACTGCTCTTCTGCGCGCTTGCGGTCCTCGATGTCTATGGCCGTGCCATACCACTTGATGATTTTACCGAGACTATCGCGCAGCGGGACGTTGCGGACAAGCATCCAGCGATAATCGCGCTGTCCGGTTCGTATGCGCACCTCGTTTTCGGTAGGCTCCCCGGCCGCCAGGGCCGCTTGCCTCTGGGAGAGGTACCTCGCGAGGTCGTCGGCATGAACGATGGAACTCCAACCAGAATGCGATAACTCGTCGGCCGATAGTCCGGTGCTGTCCGAGAGTCGCTGGTTGACGAAATCGACGGTGCCGTCGGGGAGAGTGCTCCATACATGAGCCGGAATGGTGTTGATGACACGACGAAGGCGATCTTCGCTGCTTTGCAGGCTGGCATAAAGGTCCTGCAATTGCCGAGCGGTGTCGTTGAATACCTGCGCGAGGTGGGACAGTTCATCTTCGCCGCGGACGGGGACTTCATATTTGAACTCTCCGCGCGCCAACATTCTGGAGCCTTCCACGAGGCGCGCCAGCGGCTGCGTGATGCTGCGGGTAATCGCCAGGCCCAAAGTACCGGCGATCAGCAAGGTAAAAACTACGGTTATCGACAACACGACGAACACACGACGCTGCAGGCGCCTGCTATTGAGCGCGGCTCTCGCTTGCTCCTCACTCACCTGGTGGTCGACTTTCTCCGCCAGAGCGGAGGTCAGGAATTCGAGCGGACGTACCTGGTTGGCGATGCGCAGGCGCACAGTGCTCCACTGATTCAGAGAGGCCAGCTCAGTGATCTCCTCGAGTTGCGATGCCAATGTTCTCTGGACGATTTCCAGTGTAGGCAAGATCGGCTCTGGCTGAACGCCGGGGGGCAAGGAATTCAGGGCGTTCCTGACGCGCTGGGTATCCTCGGAAAATGCGGTAGTGAGGCGTTCCGCTTCTGAAACGAGCTTTCCGGCGTTTTCATCGTTCGCTACCGCTTCCAAGGTGTCGTGAAATACCAGAAGATTCGCATGGATGCGCAACACCGAGACCAACTCTTCGTTGTAATCCTTCAAGCGCTCGGCCTGGAGTTGCGCAATGTGGAATTGCCACAAAACGATTGCGTCACCCGCAAACATGGAAAGGATGATCAGCACGAAGCACAGCACGAGACGTGGACCGATGTTGAGTCGCAATCCTGACCTGCCTTTTACCTAGGCGCCGTTGCAAAGCCTGTAATGCGAACGAGTTCTTTCTCCAAGGTGGCCGCCGCTTGAGAGGCGGTGGACTGGCCTGTCAACACGGAGTGCACGGCCTCGGAATACGCGCGAGATACTTCGTCATAGTGTGCCCCCGAAACGTTGGATGGGCGCGACACAATGGTTGCACCCGATTGGTCACCGGCTTTCGGAGCCCAAGGATATTTCTTCGCCAACAACTCTGGAAGATCATAAAACTGAAGTTGCCACTGTGGTTTTGCGCGGGAAACGGACTCGACCTCGGCTTCTTTTTTCACAAGAAACTCCACCAGTCTGAGGGCTTCAGCGCGGTGCGCGGACGACGAGGAAACCGCCAAACCCCATCCTCCTAAGGCAGCGACGCGGGCAGCCTTTCCCGCCGGAATGCTGGTTACGCCCGCATCTTGATGAAATGGTTCCTCAGGCGGGTGGCGTTGAAAATAGTCCCCCCATCCACGCGCGAATGCGGCGTTGCCTGCAATCCAGAACGCGTTGCTGGCATCCCATTCTGAGTAGGAAATTACCCCGGGTGTGGTGATCCAACCAACCCAGTGTGCACCGCGTTCCCAGGCACGAATAGTGTTCGGATTATTAACGCTGATGGTCCTGTCAGCCTCGATGACGCGGCCTCCTCCTTCACTCACCTGCCACTCCAGCGCGATATGCGACAGCGATTCCCTGACCGTTCCGGGCCATATGAATCCCCAGAAGTCTTTCTTACCACTGGCGCGCTCGCCTTTCTGGATCCGGACGGCCATGGTCTCCAGCTCGTCCCAGGTTCTCGGCGGCAAGCTGTATCCGTATTTGCGCAGCAGATCCGCCCGGTAATACAAGACGCTGGAATTGGGGTGATACGGTACGGCAATCAATTTGCCTTGCACGGTGTAGCTTGCGAGCACTTCGGGATCTACCGACGGCATGTCGGAAGAAAAATATGATTTGAGGTCGACGAGATAGTCGGCCAAAGCGCCGGACCAGATGGTGTCCACGCCGTAAACGTCGGGTGCAGAAACTCCCTTTTGCAGCAGGTCGCGAAGCAGTTGGAACTGCGCTCGATTATCTTGCGGAGTGGGAAGGTGGATGACGCGAATTCCGGTTTCCTGGGTAAATTCTTTTATCGCCGCATCGGAGACCATGCGGTGGTCACCCAGATCCAGTAATCCTTGGGGATCAAGAAAGGTGAGCGTCACCGGCTCTGCCGGTTTACGGCAGCCTAGCGAAATCGACGCGAGCAAAACCGCTGCCGCCGCTAGGACTGGCCGGAACGAACGGAGCATCCAGAATCGAATTCCGTGGATGATGCCGCTTCTCGTTCCTGGAGCTTTGCATCTCGTCGCCGTCTGGGCCACTCGCAGCACCGTAGTCAATTTGTCCCTGAACGCAGCCGCGAAAGGGGGCAGCGTTCAACCCTTCGCGGAGAATGTATTACTGATTGTCGTAATCGGCCAAGTCTATCTTGGATTCCTTCATTGACAAACTAGTGCGTTAAACCGAGCGATCTGGTGCTGTATTCGGATGGGCCTGCTGCAGAGACATGATGTCTCTTTGGCCGAGACCACGACATCCTCCCTCAATGCACTGGTAATGAAGGCCCTTCGCGAAAAAGGGTAACAGCTCGCCCTTTTCACCAAGATGCAATGCAACTGGATCCGAACTTTTGCCACGGGCTATCGGGCAGTAGGCGCAGATTACTTTGCTCTTCACGAACTAGGGCAGCCAGCGAGAAGGCATCGGCTAATACCTAGGTGTGAGTCGCCGTGCCGCGTGAGTTTCATCTAACCCGCTGTGAACGGATGACCGTCGCTAAGAGCGGTCAAGGAGTTAGACGATGCTTCGTCCCGTTGAAATACGAGAAGGAAATGGCCAAGTTCAATTCTCCCGCATGGTTCTGGAGACGGCACAGATTCAGTCGCAGCAGAAACTAGGCAGGGCAAACCCTAGCCCCTTGCTCACAGGCAAGCGAATCGATCTCTCCGGCACCCATGTGCTGGTCGGATCCTTATCGGCGTTTTGCACGGTTGGGCTGCTGTTATGGGCGTTTGTCAGGCTCTGGCTATTTGAATAAGGAGTCGGCAAACCGGCCGACCCTCAGGGCTTAATCGCAATTGTATATCGCATCCGGGGCAATCTGGAACGTGCAAGCGCAATTTAATCAGGGAGAACGCAACGTGAATCTCGCAAAAGTGCTGTATACCGTCAGGGTGCATGACACTGGTAGAGAGAAGGATATCGAGGCATGCGAGACACCAAAAGTCGGACCGCTGCGCGAGAAATACGATCTCCAGCGTCTCTCGCTACTTGAGTGGTACCGAATTCTGCGAGCTCACCACGAATGGACCATATTCCAGGCCGTTCGATTTGCGTTGTGGCTCGCACGCTAGGTCGTGATTGTTTCCGAGTAGCCGACCGTCCGGGTCTTATCTCGCGGAGGCTCGAATTGAATTATCCAGTAGTACGGTGATCGGCAAGGCCGGAGATACCGAGAAAATTTTTTCGGCGCCCTCAAATCTTCTTTGAGTAGACTACTGTGCTTCGGCGCTTCCGTGGCGGCCCTCCAGCAAAAACATGGCGAAATCCGTGGCGAGCGGTGCAGCAGCAAGCTGCCGCATCATTAGGGAAACTTGACCGCGATGGTAAGTGGAATGGTTCGCTAGGTGTTGCATGAGGTGGGCCAGGCTGATGTGTGTTTCGCGGACAGGAAGCATCCTACGCAAGGATTCGTTGGTTACGCGATTCACAAACGCGACTTGTTCACTCTCGACTTCCGCCCACTTTAACCGTACCGCAGAGAGGTCAGGAAACGCATTCGGATTAAATAGAGTGTCGATTCGCGTCCACAAATCTGTGACGAAGGCGGAACTCAGGGAGGGCTCGTTCCAAATTGTAAGCCAACCCCACTCGCCGGCGACGATGTGCACGAGCGTGTCGTGCACAGAACGGAAGCTGCCGCCGAGATCACGCCTAAACTGCTCAGCGCTGAGAGTGGAGACCGCTTGAAAAACCCTGTTGTTCGCCCAGCGGTCGTATTCGTAGAGTAGCTGAATGTCATCTTGAGTCATGGCGGTGATCGGCACTTTCCTTTGGGCGTTTTCAAGGCAAGCAAGAATAAGAATCCGCAGCGCTGGGACCGAATCAATCTCCTCCGGTGAACAACCAAAACATTATTGTGGCGGCAGCAGACCCAGGAGCGAGCCATCTGAGTGGATTCGGCCGCCACACGCCAGCAATGCCAAAAGCGATTGCGATGCGAGAGAGGAGTCTGCCCAACTGAAATAATCCCATGAACACCCTATCATCGAAGTGGTGCATCCCGCTTCCATGCTCGCGGACATATAAAAACAGTAATAACGCACACAAGCCGGATGCGCTTGCGAACAAGAATCCGATTAACGAGAGAATCGACCAAAGTGTGAGTGGCTTGGTGCTCTTTATCCAACGCACCCAACCCCAGACCAATAGGGCGGGAGCAGCAACGTAACCGCCGAAAAGGAGGGTCAGCCATAATGCCCCGTAAAACTGTTCGAGGAGTTGTCCCATGGCTCGATTGATGGACCCCGCAATCGCCGATTTTATAGCAACTGTTGGAATAGTGTCTGAATAACGCCAAAGATTGGTTGTGGGTAAATTTCGCGCATCCGAACGGTTTCGGAACCGGTCGGTGCGGCACTCGCGGGACGCATCGGGACATAGAGACGAAGTGCGCAAATGGGCGCGAATTAGCGGGTGCGCCGGCGTTGTTTCGAATTGCTTCGAATACGTTCGTTACGTTTCGAGTCTGATGTATGATGTGGGCCGGCGCACACTGCCGAATCGCACCGTTGCAGGAGGCCTATGAACCGTCGCAGCTTATTGAAGTCCATCGCCGCTACAGGATTTGCCGTGGGCTTGGGCAAGGCCACGGCTAACGCCAACATTCCGGAGCATAACTGGGAGAAATACGATTGGGGACCGGGCCCCGCGGTTCCGGACCGACTCTATCAGGGACCGTTCCCGCAGTACGGCCCTGGCGCGGTGGTTCCGGACAGCGATGTGGCGATGGTGACGACGCCATCCAAAGAGATCGTGAGCAACTACGGGATGGGGATGATTGTGTATGTTTCCGACGACACCGGACCACTCCAGATTCCTGGTCAATCAACGGAACAAACGCTGGAGGATTTGATCAAGCTGCCGTTCGCGCAAAAGGTGTACCTGCGCCCGAATTGGCGCGAATTGCAGAAGCAACCGGGAAGACTGGACTTCCCGGAGTGGTGGAAGATTACGTTTGACCTGGCGCGGCGCTACAACAAGCAAATCGGGTTCCGAGTGCAACTTGAGAATCCGGACGTTGCGGACCCGGGCATGCCGGATTTTCTGCTGAACAAAGTTCCCCGCGTGCAACTGAAGGGCGAGTGGAAGGGCAACCCCGCGGAAACGCGCTACCACAAGGACAACCGCGTGCCGCGTTACGATCACCCAGCCTATCAAGCAGCGTTTCGCGAGTTAAATGAGCTGTTGGCGGCAGAACTCAACGGCAATCCACAGGTGGAGTTCATGGACACCATGATGTACGGCTTCTGGGGTGAAGGACATACGTGGCCTTACGAAGGGAATCCCTTCCCAAGCCAATTGATTGCGGAACAGACCTGGTCGGCCATGTTTGAGCTGCAGGTAGAGAAGTGGAACAAAGTTCCGCTGGCGACAAATACGCAACCCGACTTCAGCAACGTGGGGAACGCCGAGTTGCTGGACCGGACGATGCGAACGTGTAACTGGCTGCGCACCGATACAATTTTTATCGAGAACACACAGATCGAGGCGTTGAGCAACCGTCCCCCCTGGGCCGCGGCGATTTGCGAAGTAGGGTTCACCACCGGCGAACCGAAAGAACTGCGCACCGATGAAGACGGAATTACCTACAACGAACAGATCCTTTTTCACGTAGCGGATGTGGGGGCCAACTATCTATCGGTTTGGAGCTGGCACAACCAGTCCGCGCGCAGCATCCTGAGCTACTACGACAAATATCCGGAACCCATTGAGGCGATGGCTCGGCGGATCGGGTATAGGATTCGGCCGTCATTCCTGTGGACCTTCGAGAGAGATGGAACTCCAGGCGTGGTGATCGGACTGGCGAACGACGGAATCGCGGCGGTTCCCGGGGTGCTGCGACTGAGCCTGCTGACGCCGGATAACAAGATCATTGCAACCGGATGCGTTGACCCCGGGTATCCGAAGCCGACAGGTATTCGTCAGGCGATGCTGATGCTGCCCGCGGGCACGAAGTGGGAAGGACTGCGACTGAAGGCCGAGCTGGAGGTGAAGGGAGTAAGGCACCCGGTGCGTTGGGCGTGCCGGCAAAAGGTCAATCCCGATGGATCATTGACGCTGCGCCACAACTACAAACCGGATCAACCGTTGGTGTAGATGTAAAGGCGCGGTGAGGGCACGGCAGTAACAGCAATTTTCCGCGGGAGTAATTCATGCTGAGATGGGATATGAATCGCCGTGAATTTCTGACGATTGCCGCTGGCGCCGGCGCCGCCCTCGCCATGCCAGGTACAGGACATGCTGCTGCTTCGTCTCAAAAGGCCGCCTCCAAAATGATTGGCATTCAAGTGGGGGCAATTTCGTTTGTGGATGAAGGCACCGAGAAGGTCCTTGATACGCTGCAGGAACGCGGTTGCGTGAATACGCTATTTCTTGCGGTGTTCACCTATGGGCGTGGTATCGCCGGACGACAGATTCCGGGTCAGCCACTGCCGGATCACGGGAAGCAGGAATACGACCTGAATTTCCACGGTGGGAACTTCGCCACGCCACATCCCGAATTCTACAAAAATACGATTCTGAAGGACACGCGCGCTCCCGACCACGGCAACCTGGACATTCTGGTTGAGGTAATTCCTGCGGCCAAGAAGCGTGGCATGAAAGTGATCTGCTGGCTCGAGGACGTGTTTCGGGGCGACGTACCGAATATTGAGAAATTGCAGGAAAAAGATTTGTACGGGCGAAATGCCGAGACGCTATGCGTCAACAACCCGGAGTACCGAAATTTTCTGACCGGTCTGGTCGAGGACTATACGCGCTCGTATGAGATCGACGGAATCATGTGGGGCTCCGAGAGACAGGGAGCGCTTGCGGACAGTTTGGGAGCCACGCATGATGTTCCGCCGATCGATCCGGGGCAGGTGACGTGCTTCTGCGAGTTTTGCGAGACTAAGGCAAAACAGCGCGGCATCAATGTAGAGCGCGCGCGGGAAGGATTCCTGGAGCTAGAAAAATACGTTCGTGCGGCGCGGAGTGGTCACCGTCCTGTGGACGGCTACTACGTGCAATTCTGGCGGCTGCTGTTGCGGTATCCCGAGCTAGCAGCGTGGGAGATGCTGTGGACGGACAGCCTGCGCGAAACTTACGGCGTGATCTACAAAACGGTGAAGACAGCGAAGCCGAGCGTACCGGTGGGCTGGCACATCTGGCACAACAATTCCTTCAATCCCATTTATCGCGCGGAACAGGATCTCCGTGAGCTTGCGAAGTACTCGGATTTCATAAAGGTGGTGATGTACAACAACGTTGGTGGTAAACGCATGGCGCTGTATGCCGACAATATTGGGTCGACACTTTATGGAGATCTCTCGAAGCAGGGTCTCATCGATTTTAACTATGCAGTGATGGGATTTAACGAAGGCAGCTACGACCAGATTCCACATACAGGCCTTTCGGCTGATTACGTTTTCCGCGAGACGAAACGCTCGCTGGAAGCGGTGGCCGGCACGAACACCCTCATCTGGCCGGGGATTGATATTGATATTCCGACCGAGCCTAGTAACAGCAAGTGCACGCCGCAAAGCGTTAAGGGAGCAGTTCTGGCGGCTTTCCGCGCGGGCGCGCCGGGTGTGATTCTGTCTCGCAAGTACTCGGAGATGCGGCTGGCGGATCTCAGCGGTGCTGGAGATGCGATTCGCGAGTTGAAACTATCCGGCTGAGAACGACTTGTCGCGCCATAACTTTACGCATGTCATTCTTATTTCAAGCGAAGGAGGTTTTTCCTCGTTCGCCGGCTTTGTTATGATCCGGGCGATGCTTTCCAATCGATCCATGGCTCGGAGCATTGTGATACCCGAACTAGCGTATCCGGATATCGGCAGCGCGATCGATTGGTTGTGTAAAGCGTTTGGGTTTACGCTGCGCATTCGCATGGGGAATCACCGAGCGCAACTCAATGTGGGCGATGGGGGCGCGGTGGTGTTGATTGAAGAGAGCGCGGGAGTGTCGTTGCGAACTGCAGTGATGGTGAGAGTTCCGGACGTGAACGCGCACTACGAGCGTGTGAAGCGGAGCGGTGGAAAGATACTTCGGGAACCAGCGGACTATCCTTACGGCGAACGACAATATAATGTTGAGGACTTCGCCGGCCACCGATGGTGTTTCTCGCAATCCATTGCGGACGTTGATCCAAGAGAATGGGGTGGAACGCCCGCCGAGTTGTAGAGAAACGTTTGTCACCCTCCCGCCATGAAGCTAAATTCCGTATTGCAGCGGTTGTCGGATAGGTGCAAGGAGTCAAAGGCGAAGCAACGGCGTGCGAATCTGAAGATTCGCCACTACGAAGAACGGCGTCTGGGTGAAAACAAATTGTAGCGGTTGCTGAACCTGAGACATCAAAACGGCTACTCGTATCGGTTCCGTGTATTTCAGAACGAAGAGCGAATGCGAGCCGGTAACTGTGATTCAGGCGATTGCGGAAGGCGAGCAATTGCAGAAAACAAACGGCTATGGAAAACCAAGGGAGACCCTATGTCTAAGTTGAGCAAGAAAGTGGCACTGGTTACGGGCGGGTCGCGCGGGATTGGCGCGGCGATTGCGAAGCGCCTGGCCGCGGACGGAGCGAGTGTGGCGATCACGTACGCGAAGGATGCGGGAGCGGCCTCGGCGGTGGTGAAAGCGATTGAAGGCGCGGGGGGCAAAGCGATCGCGATTCAAGCGAACGCCAGCGACGCAGAAGCAGTGAAGAGCGCGGTGGAGAAGACCGTCAGCACGTTTGGCGGGCTCGATGTACTGGTGAACAATGCCGGGACGGCCATTCCGAAGAGCTTCGCGGAGACCACGCTGGAAGAGATGGACCATATGATGAACCTCAATGTCCGCGGCGTTTTTGTTGCGACGCAAGCGGCGATGAAGCACATGAAGAGGGGCGGCCGCATCATCATGATCGGCTCGTGCGTGGGAGAGCGGACCATGACGCCAGGCCTGGTGGCGTACTCGGCGACGAAGGGAGCCGTGAAGATGTTCACGCAGGGGTTGTCCAGAGAGGTGGGGAGCCGGGGCATCACGGTGAACAATGTGCAGCCTGGCCCGATCGACACGGACTTAAATCCCGCCTCGGGTGAATGGGCGACACCGCAGAAGGCTGCGACGGCACTCCACCGCTACGGAACTGTTGACGAGGTTGCTGCGTTGGTGGCGTTTGTAGCCAGCCCGGAGGCGTCGTATATTACTGGCGCGAACTTGACGGTGGACGGCGGAACGAATGCATGAAGGATGCTTAAAGGGCAGCTAACCAGGGCCTGACCGGAAAAGCACAAGAGAAACCTCGAAGCAGGTCGGGGCTCCGCCAACTGTTAGAACTGAGCGTCGGCGTGCGATTGCGCGAGCACTCGTGGGTTGGTCGCGAGTGCGGGCGCTTACTTGATTTGTTGGTCTGGGGACAATCCCTGATTAATGCTCTTCAATGTTTGGAAACCGTCCTTGACTACCGTGGTCTTGATGTCGTCCTTGGTGACGAGCACGGGTTTTAGGAGGATGGCCGGCACGTTTGTTTTGCCGTTGTTGATGGTGCGATCGGCGTGGGGCTTTTCGCCCTTGGCGAGGCGAACTGCTTCGTCCGCGGCGCGTTCCGCTTCGTAGGCGATGGGCTTGTAAACGGTCATGGTCTGGGTGCCTTGGGCAATGCATATAACGGACGCCAGATCCGCATCTTGTCCGGAGACTGGAACTTTTCCGGCGAGATTATGTTCACGGAGTGCCTGAATCGCGCCGCCGGCTAATCCATCATTGGAAGCGAGAACGGCGGCGATATTGCCTTGGGAAGAAGCGATGGCCTGGAGCATAAAAAGGTAAGCCTCGGTAGGCAGCCACTCTTTGGTATAGGCATCGGCAATCACTTTAATGTCGCCGCGAGCGATATGCGGCTGCAGAACGTTCATCTGCGTATCGTGCAGAATTTTGGCGCCTTCGTCATTAGTAGAACCCGCGATCAGGACGTAGTTTCCAGTGGGCGCATGTTTTACGAGAACTTCCGCCTGCATGCGGCCGATTTCGACGCGATCAAAACTGATGTAGAGATCGACATCGCTATTCAAGACCAAGCGATCGTAACTGATGACCTTGACGTTGGCGGACTTGGCGGCGTCGACGATGCGGCTGGCCTTGGTGGCGTCATGGGGAAGTACAACCAGCACATTGATGCCCGCCTTGATCATGTCCTTGACCTGCTGGAGCTGAAGATCATCGTCGCCGCCGGCATCGCTGGAGATGACTTCGGCGCCTAACTGCTTGGCGCGCGCGGTGAAGGAGTCCAGGTCGGTCTGCCAACGCTCGCCTTTCATGGCTTCAATGGAGAAGCCTATTTTTAATTTGTTGGCGTCTTGCGCGTGCACGAGCGGTCCGCTGAGGATGACGACGAGGATGGCGGACAAAAAGGTCAGCCTGCGTAACACTGGTAGCAACATATTTTCGCTTCCTCCGTATTTTGTGCTGAGCATAGGGCCAATCGTTTGTCTGGCCTCGCAAATGCGGCAGCACGGCGAGCGCAAGCAATATGATTCAGGTGGTGCTTTGTCAAACCAGCGTACATCCGCGAGGAAAGGAATGCGGGTGTTAAGCAAGGGTTCGACGCTAATAGGTCAATTACTGGTTGAGGACCGGGCGGCGGGAATGTAAAAAATGCGCAGCCGTTAATCTAAGGGGTCAAAGTGGGGGGATTGCACACCTAAGGCGGCGAAGGCTTCGTCGAGGGTGTGAACGGTTTGCAGGAGCGGTCGCGTACCTTCGCCCATCATTTGAAACATGCGAGAAAGACCGAAGAGAAGTGGAGTTGGGGCAACGATAACACGCGGACGGGTGGATACGTCGCCGGCGGGTTCGCCATGCGCGAAACGCCTGAGGAAGTCCGTGGAAACGGCAACTTTGGTGACGAGAGTGTAGTCCAGGATGCTCATTTTGGCGTTGTGTGCGGCCCAATGCTTTTGGCCGTCGCGGTAAAACTCAGAGAACAATTCCTCGGTGAGGCGGCCCTCGACGCGGAGGAGCAGAATTTTGTTCAGCGAGTCGAACTCAAAGCGGTACGGCATAGGTGCAAGCATACTCCCTGCACCCTTTGATGAAGCAACCGGCAAATGGTGCACAAGGCAAGAGGAGCTGGCACTTCGAATGACGCCGCAGAGGCGACGGCTAGTCGATTTTCAGGGTTGTGGTTGTGGAGGCGCTGATGGCCGCGGAGGCAGTATCTGTGCCGGTTATGGTTAGGTTGTAGGTGCCCTTGGCGGCTAAGGATGTGGGGGTTGAGGGGTTGGACGGCGAACCTGACCCGGCGCTTGAGCAGCCGGAGATGGCTAGGCCGGAGATGGTAAGCAGAAGTAGGGCGCTGAACGCGGCGAGTCTGCGTGAGCGCAGGCCTAGCAATCCGATTAACAGGAAGCTCGCGAAAGCGACGCTGACCGACGCGCGATTTGGAGTGGCGGGTGCGGAGGAGAACGGCCACGTGCCCTCGCGCCATGATCGTTGCGAAGAATTTTCTGGCGAGATGGCGCGTTGTCGCGAGGCCACGGGCGTTGCCGCAATTGCCTTGGGCTTGCTGCCGGGCGAGGTGACGGCACCGGCGGCGGCGCAGGAGGTGGAGCTGGTGTAGATCGTCAAGGTGCCGGTGACGGCGGTGCTGCCGGATACGGTGAGATTGGGCAGAACGAAGCAGGCGTTGGTTATTGCGGGAGTGACGGCAAAGGCGATGGTGCCGGTGAAGCCGTTTTGTGGAGTGACCGTGATGGTCGAGGTGATGGAATTGCCGTCGGTGACCGAGGCGGCGGTGGCGGACATGAGGAAGGTTTTCTGGGCCGCACTGGCGACTGTTAAGGTGATGGAGCCGCTTGAGGATGCGTAGGTGCTGTTGCCAGAGTAGGTGGCAGTTATGGTGTGCGTGCCCGCGGTCGAGGAGACAAAGGTAAACGCTGCCGAGCCGTTTGATAAGGTGAGCGGTGCCTCAGTGTTGCCGTCGACTACGACGGTGACAGTGCCGGTGGGCGTTGCGGTGCTGGCGCCGGAGGCGGACGCGACGGTGACGGTGACAGCGTCGCTCGCTCCGGAGGCCGGAGTGCTGGTGGCCGGCGAGAGCGTGGTGGTGGTTGCCACCGAGGTTGGTGCGGTGGAGTTGGCCCAGGCGGAGAGCAAATTGTTGAAGTCGACGGAACCGAGGCCGGAGGCTTCGTCGTAGCCGGTGCCGGCAGGAAATTCCGATTCGCCGGCGGCGGAACAGAGCGTGGAGCCGGCAGTACATTCGTTGGTGCCGCTCGTGATGTCGTGGAAGGCGGAAGCGTAGGTGGTGGCGTTGGAGGCTAACTTATAGATAGTGGTATTGACGACGCCCTGGCCGGCGGAATTTAGTTTTTGGTTCACGATGGCGAGCATGCCGGCGAAGATGGGAGCGTCGAAACTGGTGCCACCCGCGACGGTGAGATAAACATTGTTGGCATCGCGGAAGCCGTTGCCGGGGGTGCAACTGCCAGTGATGTCGGTGCTGGTGTCGCTGGAACAGTAGAGGAAGCCGGCGTTGTTCGGAGAGGCGGTAAGCGAGAGGTCCGGCAGCAAGCGAAAATTTCCTGTGGGGATGCCGGGGACGCCGGTTTGCCAACTGGGTCGCGCGGTGAGAGTGCTGGCACCGCCGCCGCCGGAAGAGAGGCCCCCGGCAGTACTGCCCATCGGCGGGAAATCGTCATTCCAAACCATTTCTGGAATGTAGGAAAGAGCGGAGCTGATGACATCGGTACCGCTGGCGGATTCCCAGTATGTGGTGTTCGTGGCGGCAACATCGGCGGCGGGAAATTCCGTGCCACCCATAGCGGTGACGTACTGGCTGCTGGAGGGAAAGTCGACGGCAAGGGCTTCTTGTTCGGCGGTAGTTTGGTCTGTGTTACCCGAGCAATCGGTAGAGCCGGCGTCGCCATCGGCGGTGACGACGGACTGACCCTGCGTGGCGGCCTGCGCGAGGAGGCCGTTGACGCTGGAGTATTCGCCGGAGCTGAGATCGGACTCGCAGATGCCGTAGCTGATGCTGATTACCGGGGCGGTGCGCTGTTCGATGGCGTAGCTGAGGGCATTGAAGACGCTGGAATTTTTACTGTTGCCAACGTAGACGAAAAAAATCGTGGCGCCCGTTGCGGTGCCGCCGGAGTATTCGAGGTCGATATCCGATTCCATTTCGTCGCCGGTGGCGATGGCGGAGGTGCCGGAATTCGGGACCAAGATTACGGTGGGGTCTTTTTTGGCGAAGCCGAGGGCGGCTTGAAAATTCTCGATGTCGGTGAGCGCGACGGCCGATTGGCCGACGATGGCGATGGATTGTCCCGAGCCGGTGAGGCCGGCTTTGGAGGCGGGATTGATGTCGTAAATGGTGGCGATATCTTTGGGAGTGAGGAAGTGGCTGCCGGTTTGGCTGGAGGTGAAGTTGGGAGTTGGGACGTGCTGGGGCGTGGTGATTTTTACGTGAGGCTTGGGACGAAAGGTGGAGAGATTGGCTACGGTTTGGACCAGGGAGGAGAGCGCGGCCGGTACGGAGATATCCGTTGAGGGCGCGAAATGTTGCGCGGCACCCACGTTGTAATAGTGCATTTCCGTGGCAAAGGCGGACTCTATTTGTGCGACGGAGCCGGAGAAGCTGACGCGCGTTTTGCTTTGTGAAGTGGCGTCCATCGAAAAGCCTTGTTGCTGGAGCCAGAACTGGACCTTGGCGACGTCGGAGTCCGCCACGCCAAAACGCGCGGCAAATTCATTGGGCGCGAGCCACTGGTGATACTGCGGCGAGGCGGGGTTTTGCTGCGCGGCGATTAACGATTGCAGGTCCGCTTCTTGCGCATCGGAGCGGCTGAAGACCATGGTGATGCCTTCGAGCTTGGTTGTGGCGGGAACGCGGCCGGCGTCGAACTCCGGCCTGGCCAGGGGTGGATGGGTTCCGAGGACGATGGCGCGCTGGGCGTTATCGATTTCGGTGGTGATGCGAGGCTGGGGAGTTTGCGCGACTAACGCGGTACTGAGAAGGAGTGTTGTGGCTAGCGAGCCAGCGGCTAGCAGCGACTTACATTGAATGTTTTTGAGCAACGTCGGCATGGCTGTCCTTTAGCGGCCTTTCAGGGCCTTTGCGGGCGTCGAATGCTTGTTTCGACCGTAAGTCGCTGCACTATAGTCTCTCGCATTTGAATGCGCGGAGGGCCTTTTGAGTTGTCAGGGGGGACTCAAATTATACAACAGCTTTGCAGAAAACCTTTAGAACCCCCGGTAGCGCCGAGCGGGCGCGGCATGCGGTGTCCCTACGAAACCGTGGGCGGTGCCAAGTTGGGTGGGCTGCTATAGAATGGTGACGGCGTTGCATTTGGGAGTTTTTCAATTATGAGCACGATTTTCTCTGAGGTTGCAGCTGGTGCGGCACTCTCGCGGGGGCCATTTCGGGCGGCGCGCGGGACGGAGATTTCTTGTAAAGGCTGGCAGCAGGAAGCGGCTTTGCGCATGCTGATGAACAATCTCGATCCGGAGGTTGCGGAGAAGCCGGAAGATTTGGTGGTTTATGGCGGGACGGGAAAAGCGGCGCGGAATTGGGAGAGTTTTCACGCGATTGTGCGATCGCTGCGAGATTTGGCGAACGATGAAACTTTGTTGATCCAATCTGGCAAGCCGGTGGGGATTTTTCGCACGCATGAATATGCTCCGCGAGTGTTGCTGTGCAATTCCAATCTGGTGGGCTACGCAAATAACTGGGACAAATTTCGCGAACTGGACCGCGCCGGATTGATGATGTACGGGCAGATGACCGCGGGAAGCTGGATTTACATTGGCACGCAAGGAATTCTGCAGGGAACGTTTGAAACGTTTGCGGCCGCGGCGAAGAAACATTTTGGCGGGGATTTGGCTGGGAAGCTGGTGGTGACCGGCGGCATGGGCGGAATGGGTGGGGCGCAGCCGCTGGCGGCGACGATGAACGGCGCGGCGTTCCTGGGAATTGACGTGGATGCGGAGCGCATCAAGCGGCGTGTCAAGACGGGTTATTGCGATGTGATGGTGAATAACTTGGATGAGGCTTTGCGCATTCTGAAGAATGCGGTGCGCAAGGGCGAAGCCACATCGGTGGGGTTGGTGGGCAATTGCGCGGATTTGATTCCGGAGCTGGCGCAGCGCGGCGTGGTGCCGGATTTATTGACGGATCAGACTTCGGCGCATGATCCGATTGGCGGATATGTGCCGAATGGCATGACCCTGGACGCTGCGATTGAATTGCGTAAGACGAATCCTGAGGAATACAAGAAGCATTCCATGGCGGCGATGGCGCGGCACGTTCAGGGAATGCTGGATTTACAGAAGCTGGGAGCGGTTACGTTTGATTACGGAAATAATATTCGGACGTTTGCGTTTGAACATGGGGTGAAAAACGCATACGACTTTCCGGGCTTTGTGCCGGCGTATATTCGGCCGCTGTTTTGCGAAGGGCGAGGGCCTTTTCGTTGGGCGGCGCTTTCCGGCGAGGCTTCGGATATTGCGCGGACGGATCAATTGGTGCTGGAACTGTTTCCGGAGAATGCGCATCTGGCGCGCTGGATCAAGCTGGCGCAGAAACGAGTTAAATTTCAGGGTTTGCCCGCGCGGATTTGCTGGCTGGGCTATGGCGAGCGGGATAAATTTGGACTGGCGCTGAATGATCTGGTGGCGAGCGGCGAACTGAAAGCGCCGATTGTGATCGGGCGCGATCATTTGGATTGCGGATCGGTGGCCTCTCCTTACCGCGAAACAGAATCGATGCTGGATGGGTCTGACGCAATTGCGGACTGGCCGTTGCTCAACGCGCTGCTGAATACGGCCAGTGGGGCGTCGTGGGTTTCGATTCACAACGGCGGCGGCGTGGGGATCGGATACTCTCAGCATGCCGGGCAAGTGACGGTTGCAGACGGAACGAAAGAAATGGCAGTGAGGATCGAACGCGTGCTTACCAATGATCCCGGCACGGGCGTGATTCGGCACGTGGATGCGGGATACCCGGAAGCGACGGCGTTCGCAAAAGGGCATGACGTAAAGATACCGATGTCCCCGCAATCGTAAGTCGCTAGCGCGAAACGCGCAGCATTCTTCGTTCGCTACGTCGGGAGCTACCCCGCGGGGCCTCCCGCAAAGGCACTTCGCGGCCCCGCTACGCCCTTATACCTATGGGACCACGCACGGCATCGAAGTTAGCAGCTAAGGAGGGACAGCCATGTACGTCATTCTAGGTGCCACGGGTAACATCGGTTCGGTCATTACAAACGCGCTGCTGGCGAAAGGCGAAAAGGTCCGCGTGGTCGGGCGCGGCGCCAACAAGTTGCAACCGTTCGTGGATAAGGGTGGCATTCCCTTTCCGGCGGAAATACGTGATGTCGCGGCGCTCACAAAGGCGCTGGAAGGCGCGCGTGCGGCATTTTTGCTGATACCTCCGGACCTGTCGTCGCCCGATTATCGCGCCGCCCAGGACGAGAAAAGCGACGCGCTGGCAGCGGCGGTGCAAGCTTCCGGCCTCAAATATGCAGTGAATCTCAGCAGTATTGCCGCGCAATTGCCGTCTGGTACCGGACCGATCGCAGGCCTGCATAGTGCGGAGACAAAACTGAACCGCATCTCGTCGCTGCACGTTTTGCATCTTCGCCCCGCGTATTTTATGGAAAACGAACTGCCGGCAGCGGAGTTGATTCGAAACATGGGGATATTTGGCAGCGCGCTGCGGCCGGACTTGAAAATTCCGCTCATCGCCACGCGCGACATCGGCGCTTATGCCGCGGAGCGGTTGCTGAAGCTGGATTTCTCCGGTAAATCCACGCGGGAATTGCTTGGAGCGCGGGATGTGACCAGAACGGAAATTACGTCGATCATCGGACACGCAATTGGCAAACCGGAGCTGGCTTACGTGCAGTTTACCTACGCGCAGATGGAGCAGGCGCTGGAGCAAAAAGGCGTTACGACGAAGACTGCGCAAATGTATGTCGAAATGATGCGAGCGTTCAACGATGGCATCGCCGTTGGCGAAGAGCCCCGGTCGGCCGCTAACACCACGCCGACGACGTTTGAACAGTTCGCGCAAGAGGTGTTCGCCGCAGCGTACCGGGGCCGGGCTGCGAGCGCTTAACACACGTCGCGATCTGTAACGTGGGTGACGCTGCGTCCTCGGTTTCCGGAACTCGGGCATAATACTGTTCGTGAGTGGTTCCCTTCTGATTACAGGTGCGTCGCAACTGCTGACGCTGCGCGGGCGTGGGGCGCGACGAGGTGATTCTCTTTCTGAATTGGGGATCGTTAACGAGGGAGCGCTGCTCCTTCGCGACGGCGTGATTATTGCCGTAGGCGCGCGGGCGAAGGTGGAGCGGCTTCCCGAGGCGAAGCGCGCCGAAAAGATTGATGTTGATGGGCGAGTGGTGCTGCCGGGATTTGTGGATTCGCACACGCACCTGGTGCATGCCGCGAGCCGCGCGGAAGAATATGAGCTGAAGATTGCCGGAGCAAGTTACGAGGAGATTGCACGCAAAGGCGGAGGGATTCTTAATTCGGTACAAAAACTGCGCGCGGCGACCGAAGAAGCTTTGCGCGTGCGAGCGCTCGGCGCGCTTGCGCAGTTCGCGGCTTACGGAACTACCACGATTGAGGCGAAAAGCGGGTACGGACTGAACCTGGCGAGCGAGCTGAAAATTCTGGGGCTGCATCGGAGCCTCGCCACGCGGCAGCCCATCGAGATTGTTTCTACTTTTTTGGGCGCGCATGTGGTTCCGGCGGAGTATCGCGGCAAAGCGGATGGCACGGAACGCTATATTCGATTGCTTGTCGATAGAATAATGCCGGAGGTAGTGGCTGGACGCCTGGCGGAATTTTGCGATGTGTTTTGCGACCGCGGAGCGTTTAGCCTGACGCAGTCGCGAGGGATTTTGCAAGCGGGTGTGAAGTATGGTCTCGCGCCGCGGATTCATGCGGAACAACTTTCGCGTACTGGAGCCGCGCAACTCGCGGTGAAGCTAGGGGCAGCCAGTTGCGATCATCTGGAACAGGTGAACAGCCCCGACATCCGGGCGCTCGGTAAATCGAATACCGTGGCGACGCTTTTGCCTGGTTGTGATTTTCATCTGGGCTTGAAGAAATATGCGCCGGCCCGCGCGTTGATTGAGGCGGGCGCGATTGTGGCACTGGCTACCGACTATAATCCCGGGACTAGCCCCACACCCAGCATGCCGATGATTCTTTCGCTGGCTTGCACGCAATTGCGGATGACGCCGGAGGAGGCGATTACGGCCGCTACGATAAATGGGGCTTACGCATTGCGGCTTGAGGCCACCATTGGGTCGCTTGAAGCCGGGAAACAGGCGGACCTCGCGGTGTTCGATGTGGCGGATTACCGCGAAATTCCCTATTATTTTGGAGTGAACAATTGTTCGATAACTTTGAAGCGCGGCCAGATCATTTACGCCAGCGAATAGACTTGGCGACATCCGACCGAAGGTCAACCTCGACAGGCGTGGGAAACCGCAAACATTTATGACCAGACTGATTGAATGCGTGCCGAATTTTTCTGAGGGGCGCGATCCGGCGAAGATCGAGGCGATTGTTTCGACGATGAGCGCGGTGCCGGGCGTCTACATTTTGGGTCGCGAGATGGACGCCGATCACCATCGCTGCGTAGTGACCATGGCGGGCGAGCCCGATGCGGTGGCGGAGGCGGCGATTCTTGGTGCCGGCAAGGCGATGCAGTTGATCGACCTGAATGAACATTCCGGGGCGCATCCGCGAGTCGGAGCGACGGACGTGATTCCGTTTATTCCCATTGAGGGCGTTACGCTTGAGGATTGCGTAGCGTTGGCGCGGCGAGTAGGCGAGGAACTCTGGAAACGCTACCGGATTCCGGTGTTTTTTTATGAGGCGGCGGCGACGCGCCCGGATCGCGTGAATCTGGAAAATGTGCGGCGTGGACAGTTTGAAGGGCTGCGCGAGCAGCTGAAAAATAATCATGACCGGCAGCCGGACATTGGCGAACCGAAACTGCATCCTACGGCGGGCGTCACGGTGGTGGGGGCGCGCAAATTTCTGGTGGCGTACAACGTCAATCTGAATACCGCGGACGTGGGCATCGCCAACAAGATTGCCAAGGCTATCCGATTTTCTTCCGGCGGATTGCGCTACGTTAAATCGATGGGCGTGGAATTGAAGGCGCGCGGGCTGGCGCAAGTGTCCATAAACCTTACCGATTTCGAGCAGACCCCGATGCATCGCGTATACGAACTGGTTAAACGCGAAGCAGAACGCTACGGCGTGACGCCGGTGGGCAGCGAGATCGTGGGATTGGTGCCGAAAAGGGCCATCGAAATGGCGGCCGATTTTTTCCTGCAGCTGGAAGACTTTTCTCCCTCACAAGTGTTTGAAAATAAGCTGGCCGCGGCGCTTTCCGGCGCGCCCGCGGAAAATTCAGAGAGCACGAAACTCGCACAACTGGCGCGGCCGTTTCTCGATGTCGTGGCGGCGCCATCGCCAACGCCCGGGGGCGGCAGCGTGTCCGCATTCGCCGGAGCGTCGGCGGCGGCGCTGGGGCAGATGGTGGCGGCCCTTTCGCGCAAGAAAAAATCGCAGGCGGCATTCGTGGATCGGCTGTCGACGGAATTGGATGTGCTGCGCAAGAGCGGCGATGCGCTTACCGCCGCGATCGATCGCGACGCGCTGGCGTACGACGAGGTCTTGAAAGCATACAAGCTGCCGCAAACCAGCCCCGACGAAATCAAGTTGCGAAAACAGGAAGTGGAACGCGCTACGCGGGGTGCCACGGAAGTACCACTGGAAGTGGCTGAGCGGACAGTTGCGCTTTTCGAACAATTGGGACAACTGCATGCTATCGCGGCGGCGTCCATGCGTTCAGACTTGCAGGTGGCGCAGCTGATGGCCGATGCCGGGGCGCGAGGCGCACTTGCTAACGTGGAAATCAACCTGGATGGCATCAACGACGCTGGGTTCGTGCAGTCGGTACGCGAAAAACTAGAGGCATTGCGTAGCCGGCTGGGGGCGACCGCGCACGAGGCCACGGCATCTAAGTAATTTTCCTCCCGGCATTTTGAAAGGAGCACCACATGAAGTTGCACAGGATAAAATTGAGCGCCACCAAACATTTCGCGGCGCGCGTGGTTTTGACGGCTGCTGCTTTGGTGCTCGCCACTGCGTTTGCTTTGCCCAAGCCCGCCTCTGCGGGCACGCTGGGCGCGGACAAGCTCGCGCTGTTCCCCAAGGAGACCGGGGAACTCGGCTACGCCGACATGAAAAAAGCCCGCACCATGAAATGGTTCCCGCAATTGCAGGAACAGATGCTGCCGGCGAACTTCAAGCAATTTGAGAAGTTTTTGGCGTCCGCGGGGGTGGATCCGAATTCGCAGGTGGAAGAGCTGGCTTGGGGGCTGGTGCCCGAAGGCATGACGGCGAAGACGGAGCAGGCTGGATCGTCCGCGGTGCCAACGGGCGAGCAAGTGGTGGGCGTGGCGCTGGGCAATTTTACTCCGGACGCTACGAAGGCTTATTTCAAGCAGCAAAAGCTTCCGACCTTTGAGGTGCGCGGGTACACGCTGTATGCCTTTGGCACCGGCTCTGGCGCGAACGATTTGTTTTTTCTCTATTTCGATTCAAGCACCGCGGCGTTTGGCCACCGCAAGCTGCTCGAAGAGATGATCGAAGTGCACTTCGGCCAGGAAGACAGTTTGCTGCGCAACGACAAACTATTTCCTTTGGTTAGCGAAGCGAACGGCACGGGCATTGTGTGGACGGTTTTGAATCCGGCGTATACGCGTTTGGCGATGCAACAACTGGCGCCGGAAGTGCAACAGTTCCCGGAAGCCGCGAAACTGATCACGCGCATGCAGAACATGATTATTTCGGTGAACGCCGGCGACGGCATTGAGGGCAAGTTTTCGGCGGTCTGCGGATCGGTGGACGACGCGAACGCGCTGGGACAGTTGATCCAGGCGGGGATGCTTTACAAGCGTTATCAGGCGACCAAGGAAAATCCGGATCTGGCGCAGATGCTGGATCAGGCAAGCGTGACGCCGGCGGGCGATCGCGTGGTGCTGCACTTGAGTTTGTCGGATGCGCAGATGACTTCGCTGATTCAGCACAATACCTTCGCGCTGAAGATGTAATTTAGGTTTACGGTGGCGCGGAAAAAGTGCCAGGCCGAAGCCCAGCAGCTACACAAGGCAGCCTCAATCGCCGCGGCTGTTGGCTACTGAAACGTCGCAAGCTTCCCGGCACTCCGGGCAATAGTACAAACCATCGGAGCAGAGGCGCACGGCGTGTTGCCCTTTGCAGATGGTGCAATATTTTTCGCACGTGCAATCGGACTCGAACTTGCCGCACTGCATGCACATCGTCGGTTCGGGCATGTGAGCCTCCCAGCAGACTGTACCCGACAGCATCCCACTCATCAAGACGCGGCTGAAGCAAGCGCGGCGGTTCGGTAACTGCGATTTCGTGAGGATTTCCTTGTTCGAGGGGGCACAAGCAAGAGTGACTATGCTATGAAAGCCATCGCTTTGACCCGGCTCGGAGGCGCGTGCTAGTATCGCTTTCCGCCCGAGTAAACAGAATGGAATCGGCCACAACTCCTATCGCATCTGAGCTGCGCAAGACGGCGCTAAATGCGGTGCACCGCCGCTTGGGCGCCAAAATGGTGAATTTTGGCGGTTGGGATATGCCCATGGAGTATCCCGCGACCGGCGGGCTGGTGGCCGAACACAAGGCGGTGCGCAACGGCGTGGGGGTATTCGATGTCAGCCACATGGGCGACATTCGCGTTCACAGTGGCAGAGCGATCGGCGGCGCGCTGGCTGCGGTGCAGCACCTCAGCATGAATGACGCGTCGAAGCTGGCGATTGGGCAGGCGCACTATTCGGCGATGCTTTATCCGAACGGGACGTTTGTGGATGACGTGGTGGTGCATCGGCTGGGCGAGGATGATTTTCTGCTGGTGATTAACGCGGGAACTCGGGAAAAAGATATTAATTGGGTGCGCGAGAACACCCGCGGATTTGATTGCGTGGTCGAAGAACTGAGCGACGCGTATACGCAGCTGGCGATTCAGGGGCCTCGCGCGGTGGACGTGCTTCAGAAATTGACGGACGCCGACCTTGCCCCGATCAAGAATTATTGGTTCACGCAGGGAACCGTTTGTGGGTTGCCGAATGTCTTGATCGCACGCACTGGTTATACCGGGGAAGATGGATTTGAAATCTATGTTCCGAGCGATGCGGCTACCAGCGCAATGGTGTGGAACGCGGTGATGGACGCGGGCCGCGAATTTGGGATTTTGCCGTGCGGGCTGGGGGCGCGGAACACGCTGCGGCTCGAAGCCAAGATGGCGCTGTATGGGCACGAAATCAGCGAGGCGATTAATGTGTGGGAAGCGGGGTTGGGTCGCTACGCTAAGATAGACAAACCCGAATTCATTGGCCGCGAGGCGCTGCTGGCCGCGAAAGGCGCGGGCGTTACGCGGGCGCTGGTGGGGCTGGAGATGATCGAGCGCGGAATCGGCCGCGACGGACACGGGTGCTGCTCGGAGAACGGTACGGCGGTGGGAGTGATTACCAGCGGCTCGCCTTCGCCGACGTTGGGGAAAAATATTGCGCTGGCTTACGTTCCGCCGGCGCTTTCCGCTGTGGGAACGACCATTTTTGTGGAGGTTCGCGGACAACGCGTGAAAGCGCAAGTGGTGCCCACGCCATTTTATAAACGGGTGCGAAAAGCGGCGGTGCCGGCAGCATAATTTTGTAAAGATTTTTGCAACAATTTCGCAGAGAATATTTTGCAGCTAATGACGAAAGGATTTTGCCATGCCCTATCCAACGCAGTTCCGCTACACGAAAGAACATGAGTGGGTGGAGACCAAGGGTGACGTCGCGACCATAGGCATTACCGACTACGCGCAGCATGAACTAGGCGACGTCGTGTTCGTGGAGCTGCCGAAGGTTGGCGCGGCAGTTACGGCGGGAAAATCGTTTGGCACCGTGGAATCGGTGAAAGCGGTGAGCGAGATTTTCGCGCCCGCCGCGGGCGAAGTGCTCGAGGCCAATCCGGAGTTACAGGCCACGCCCGAAAAAATCAATACCGATCCACACGGCACGGCCTGGCTAATTAAAATCAAACTGGCTAATCCGGCGGACCTTTCCGGGTTGATGGACGCTGCCGCTTACGAAGCTTACGTTGCGGAGAAGACCAAGGAAGCCTCCGCGTAGATGCGCTATCTCCCAAAAAGCCCTGCCGAGCGGCAGGAAATGCTTGCTGCTATCGGAGTGAAATCCGCCGAAGAGTTGTTCTCCAGTATTCCGGAACGCTATCGATTGAAGAAGTTGTTGAATCTTCCTGGGCCGATGTCCGAGGCCGAGGTGATCAGCTATTTCAAGGAACGCGCGGCGGAAAATTCCACGGGCTATTCCAGCTTTTTGGGGGCGGGAGTTTACAACCACCTGCGCTCCGTGGTGACCGACGTGATCATTCAGCGCGGGGAATTTCTTACCTCTTATACCCCGTATCAGGCGGAAATCACTCAGGGCACGTTGCAAGCGATCTTCGAGTTTCAGACTTTGATATGCCAGCTGACCGGGCAGGAAGTCGCTAACGCTTCGATGTATGACGGATCGACGGCGACAACCGAAGCGATATTGATGGCGGAGCGGTTGACGGATCGGCGACGCGTTTTGGTGGCGCGCTCGCTGCATCCGGAGTATCGGCACGTTTTGGGGACTTATGCGCGCAACTGTGGGTTGCAGCTGGAAGAAATTCCTTATGGTTCCGCCGGCACTATCGATCAAAAAGCGCTGCACAGTGCGCTGCGCGACGATGTTGCCGCCGTAGTGGTGCAATCGCCTAATTTTTTTGGCGCGATTGAAGAAACCGCCGAGCTAGCCGGTGTGGTGCATGGCGTTGGCGCTTTGCTGGTGGTGGCCATCACCGAAGGCGTTTCGCTTGGACTACTAAAGCCTCCGGCCGAGGCGGATATTGTGGCCATGGAGGGTCAGAGCTTCGGGCTCGCGCCCAGCTATGGTGGACCCTTTGTCGGCGTGATGGCTTCGCGAGATAAATTTGTGCGCCAGCTTCCAGGACGACTGGCGGGAGAGACCGCCGATACCGAGGGGCGTCGCGGCTTTGTTTTGACGCTAGCGACGCGCGAGCAGCACATCCGCCGCGAGAAGGCGACCTCGAATATTTGCACCAATCAGGCGCTTTGCGCGCTCGCGGCGACCGTGCACCTTACTTTGCTGGGCAAGGAAGGGTTGCGAGAGATGGCGCATCAGAATTTTTCGAAGGCGGCGTTTGCGCTCGGCGAGCTGGAGAAAATTCCTGGAGTGCGGCGGGCTTTCCCCGCGCCGTTCTTTAACGAGTTCACCGTGGAATTTCCTCGCTCGGTGAAGCTCGTTAATGCGCAATTGCTGAAGGATAAGATTATTGGACCTTTTGTGCTGGGGACCGCTTATCCGGAGTTGACGAAGCATGCGCTGGTTTGCGTTACGGAGACGACCTCGCGGGCGCAGATCGAGCATTTTGCTGGAGCGTTGCGGCGGGTGTTGGAGGTACCGTTGTGAAATGGGCGGTGCCGTTTGTGACAATCGTGGCGCGGTGGCAGAAAGCGACCGCCTCAGAAGGCGGCCGCTACAACAGCGAAGATGCGCCGGGACTAAAGCCCAGCCATTACAAAAACCATCATGAATAGCAAAATTAGGAAAGCAGGACGGCATACTTCGCAGAACGAAGGTTTGATCTTCGAGAAATCCTCGACTGGCAAACGCGCGTTTGAATTGCCGCCGCTGGACGTACCCGCTGTCGATCCCGTGCGTGCTCTCGGTGCCCATCACCGCCTTGGAGGGGTGGAACATTTTCCCGAGGTTAGCGAGATTGAGGTGTTGCGGCATTTTACGCGGCTTTCTACCTGGAATTACGCCATCGATTTGGGCATGTATCCTCTGGGATCCTGCACCATGAAATACAATCCGCGGGTGAACGAATTTGTAGCGCGCCTCGATGGACTGGCTACCGAACACCCGTATCAACCGCAGGAACTTTCGCAGGGCTGCCTCAAGATTCTTCAGCTGCTGGAAAAATGCCTGCTTGAAATAACCGGGATGGACTCGATCACGTTGCAGCCCGCCGCGGGCGCGCAGGGCGAAATGACCGGGTTGCTCCTGATTCGCGCGTACCTGGAAAAACAAGGCAATCCTCGGAAGAAAGTCTTGATCCCGGATTCCGCGCACGGCACCAATCCCGCGACGGCCGTGATTGCCGGCTATGAAGTGGAAAACATTAAATCGGAATCGCACGGGCAGATCGACGTCGACAAGCTGCGCGAGTTGGTGACCGAGGATGTTGCGGCACTGATGGTTACGAATCCTTCCACGCTGGGGATTTTCGAGCAGCGTATTCCGGAGATCGCGGAGATTCTGCACACCAAGGGCGCTTTGCTATACATGGATGGCGCGAACATGAACGCGCTAACGGGTATCACGCGGCCGGGCGATTTTGGCGTGGATGTGATGCACCTGAATCTGCACAAGACTTTTTCCACGCCGCATGGCGGCGGCGGTCCGGGGACCGGGCCGGTGGCGATGAAGAAGATTCTGGAACCGTTCCGCCCCGTGCCAGTGCTGGTGGAGAAAGACGGCGGGCGTTTGGCGCTGGATGCGAATCGTCCGGACTCCATCGGACGCGTGAAAGCTTTCGTCGGCAATTTCGGTCTGCTGGTGCGTGCTCTGGCCTACATTTTGGCGTACGGTCCGGGAGTGCGCGAAGCTACCGAAGATGCGGTGATCAACGCGAACTACATTCGCAAACATCTGGAAGGCGTTTTCGATTTGCCTTATTCCCTGCCCTCGATGCACGAGGTGGTGTTCAGCGACGCGCTGCAGAAAAAGAACGGCGTGAACACCATGGATATCGCAAAAAGGCTGATCGACTACGGATTCCATCCGTATACCACGGCGTTTCCGTTGATTGTGCCCGGGGCGTTGATGATCGAGCCCACGGAATCGGAATCGAAGGAAGAGTGCGATCTGTTTATCGACGCGATGCGGGCGATCGCGCTGGAAGCGGCGGAAAACCCCGCGCTGGTGAAAACCGCGCCACATACTACGAGGGTGCGGAGACTGGACGAAGTGGGAGCTGCACGCAAGCCGATTTTGCGCTGGAAGTCCACCGACAAACCGGAAGGCAAGTTGCATCACGCCACGAAAACGCAGCATCCCGAACCGACGCCATCAGTCTGATTTCCCACCTGAACACAATTGTGACGGGCGTCACGCTTTTCATCGAGCGCGCCTGCTATTCTTGTAATCACGTTTGACGAGTCGCCCCTCCAAACGAACCGAAGATGACGCCCGCTCTCGCCGCCTGGCTACCCAAATCCGTTTTAATGCTGCGCGATTACGACCGGCACAAATTTCTGTCCGATTTGATCGCGGGAATTACCGTGGGCCTGGTGGCACTGCCGCTGGCCATGGCGTTTGCAATTGCTTCGGGGCTTTCTCCGCAAGCCGGACTGTACTGCGCCATCGTGACGGGATTTATTATCTCGGCGCTGGGCGGCAGCAAGACGCAGATTGGCGGACCGACCGGCGCGTTCGTGGTGGTGGTGGCCGGCATCGTAGCGAAGTTCGGTATCGAGGGATTGTTCGTCTGCACCATGATGGCGGGCGTAATCCTGGTGCTGCTGGGCGCCACGGGCATGGGCACCGCGGTGAAGTATTTTCCGCGGCCGGTGGTTATCGGCTTTACCAATGGCATCGCCATTTTGATCGCCAGCACGCAGATCCGCGATTTTTTTGGTTTGCAGATGGATCATGTGCCGGGTGATTTTTTTCATCGCATGGAAGCTTATGGCCGCGCATGGCACACCATTTCGATCCCGGCGATGACAATTTCGCTGGCCTCCATCGTGGTAATGGTGGTTTGCCTCAAATATGCCAAAAAAATTCCTGGCGCCATTCTGGTCACGTTTGGCGCCACGGGACTGGTTTATCTGTTGCGCGTCCCCGTGGAAACCATCGGCACACGTTTTGGCGGGATTCCCAGCGGGCTGCCGACGTTAGCCATTCCGCCGCTGCACTACGAACTGGTGCGGCAACTTTTTTCTTCAGCATTCACCGTGGCGATGCTGGGCGCGATCGAGTCGCTGATGTCCGCAGTGGTTTCCGACCGCATGAGCCACGACAAACACAATCCCAACGTGGAATTAATCGGTCAGGGCATCGCTAACATTGTGTCGCCGCTATTTGGCGGCTTGCCCGCGACGGGCGCGATCGCGCGCACGGCTACCAATGTCCGTGCCGGCGCGAAAACCCCGGTTGCGGGCATGATCCATGCTCTAACTTTGCTCGCGATCGTTTTATTTGCCGCGCCGCTGGTGAAGCACGTGCCGCTCGCAGCGCTGGCCGCGATCCTCATGATCGTGGCTTACAACATGGGGGAATGGAGCGAAATTCCCGAGATTCTCAGGCACTCAAAAGCGGACATCGCCGTATGGCTACTGACCATGATGCTCACGGTAGTCACAGATCTGACGTTTGCCGTGGAAGTGGGCATGGTGCTAGCGGCGCTCACATTTATCCGCAAAGTTTCGCGAACCACAACGGTAACGCGAGTTACCAAAGACTATGTGGCCGACAGCCAGGTACACATCCTGGAGGGCAAAGACATTCCGGAGTATGCCACGGTGTATCGCATTCACGGTCCGTTTCTTTTTGGCAGCACCGACAAGTTCAGCGAGATTCTTGACAGCCTCGGCGCTCTGCCGCCCATCGTGATCTTGCGACTGCGCAACATGACCGCCGTCGACGCGACGGGTCTCGCTGCGATCCGCGAATTGGCTGACGCCGTTCACGCTTCCGGACGCTCCCTGATTCTTTGCGGCGCGCGTCCGCAGCCTGCCGAACTGATGCGCCAATCGGAGTTCGAGCGGCACGTGGGCGCGGAAAATATCTGCGTGAGCGTTACGGACGCACTACGCCGCGCGGAGGAGGTCCACGGCGTCAGGGTGCTATCTGCCGAGACGCGGCTGGCGGCCGTTGTAGTGGGCCACCGCGACAATAAGTAATGATCCGAACTCTGTCGCAAAAAACAAAAAGGGCGTCCGCTGGGCCGGGACGCCCCTTTGTTTGAGCTGAAAGTTGTGCGAGTCGCTGATCTAACGCGCCATGCGCGGCATAGGCTCCGGCGCGATGGTGGTGGTCGGCGCTTCGACGGACTTGCCGTTGCGCGCTTGTGTGGCACGCGCGGTCAGCAATGGTTCGGTTTTGCGCACCGGTACGGCCAGGTTTTCGCCCTCGCGCACAAAGGTCAAGCGATCCTGTTCGGTGTTCCAGTCGATGCACACCAGGTCGCCGAGATGCACTTGTTCGGTGGCCAGCAAATTAGCCAGCGGATAAACGATGTGGCGTTCGATGGCGCGCTTCAGGTGGCGGGCGCCGTAACGCTGGTCGGTGCCTTCCTGCAGCAGGAAGTCGCGACCTTGACCGGTGACGCGGAAGAGAAACTGTCCTTTGGCGGTTTCCAGCACGCGCTGTTGCACTTGACCGAGCTCGATCTCGAGAACTTGTTCGAGCTGTTCGCGGCGCAGCGGGTGAAAGACCACCACCTTGTCCAGCCGGTTCATGAATTCGGGAGAGAATTTGCGGCGCGCGGCTTCCACGGCCGTGCGTTCCACTTTTTCGTTTAGGGCGTCGGCAGGCTTATCTTTGGGCTGAATGAAGCCCATGCCGCCCTGCATCATCTCGGTGATTTCGCCACCACCGAGGTTGGAGGTCAGGAAGATCACGGTTTGGGACAAGTCCACGCGCCGGTTGTCTCCCAGCGTGAGCGTGGCTTTGTCCAGCATGCCAAGCAGCAACTGCCAAAGCGCGTCGGAGGCCTTTTCAATTTCGTCGAACAGCAGGAAGCTGAGCTTCAGCTTGTCGGTGTGCGACGCGGCCAGCGATTCCTGGGTGATAAGTGGATGAGTCTCGCGGTGCCCGAGGTAACCTGGGGGCGAACCAATCAATTTCGCGATTTCGTGAGAGTGCTGAAACTCGGCGCAATCCACCTTGATGATCGAGCGCGCGTCGCCAAACAAAATCTCGGCGGCCGCTTCCACGATGCGCGTCTTGCCCGAACCGGTGGGCCCGAGAAACAGCAAATTTCCTACCGGGCGCCCCGGCGAATTGAGGCCGGCGCAGAATACCTGGTACATATCCACCAGCGACTGCACGCCCTCAGCCTGCCCAACCACCTTGGCGCGTAAAGACGACTCAAACTCTCGTGTATCGATGCTGCGAATCGTCGGATCCAGTTGCTGTCGAACCGCGGCTTTCATTTGGCATCCTTCGACTCGTCCGGCTCCCCCAGACGAGCAGCGTGTCTCAGCGACCCGCTAGGAATGAGATTGTGCATGGCAAGTGCCAATCTTTTTGAAAAATAGAATCTTCTTAACTGCGACTACTTTCAATGACTTACGATTGGGCAAATTCCTGAATCCGTCTCAAGTGTTGAGACACTGTTTCATCCGCGTGCAAACTGAGAGCGGTGAAACACTTTGTGTCAGGGGGCAAACGACAAAAAGGGGCGCGCCTCGCGACGCACCCCTTTGCAAATCCAACAATACTCAAGCTTTGGTTGAAGACCCGCAGCCACGTTTTAGTGCGCTAAGAATTAACGCGGTCCTGTTTCTTGCGCGCTTGGGGCGCCGCCACTGGCGTCGCCGCTGGCAATGCCGCGCGCGATTTGCGGCTCTCCACCACCACCTCCGCAGGCGCGTTGATCGGTCGGCCGTCGGTGGCCTCCGTCACTGCAAGAACTGGGGCAGCTTCCGCGGAAGTGCTCTGCACCAAGGCTCCTTCGCCTTCACGGACAAAGGTGAGTCCATCGTGCTGGCGGTCCCAATCGATACGGACCAGGTCGCCGAGATGTACCTGCTCGGTCGCCAGCAAATTGGCCAGTGGATAGACGACGTGGCGCTCGATAGCGCGTTTCAAATGGCGCGCGCCGTAACGCTGGTCGGTGCCCTCTTTCAGGAGAAATTCGCGGCCATTATCGGTTACGCGAAATAGGAATTGACCTTTGGCGGTTTCGAGCACGCGCTGCTGCACGTGGCCAAGCTCGATGCCCAGCACCTCTTCGAGCTGCGCGCGCTGCAGCGGGTGAAACACCACCACTTTGTCCAAGCGGTTCATGAATTCGGGCGAGAACTTCCGTCGCGCCGCTTCCATCGCGGTGCGTTCCACTTTTTCGTCGAGCAGGTCGGCAGGTTTATCTTTTGGCTGGATAAAACCCATGCCGCCTTCCATCAATTCGGTAATCTCACCGCCTCCAAGGTTGGAGGTGAGAAAAATCACGGTTTGAGACAGATCCACTTTGCGATTGTCGCCGAGCGTCAGCGTGGCTTTGTCCAGCATGCCCAGCAGCAATTGCCACAGGGCGTCGGAGGCCTTCTCGATTTCGTCGAACAGCAGGAAGCTGAGCTTGAGCTTGTCGGTATGCGATGCGGAAAGCGCTTCTTGCGTAATCAGCGGGTGCGTTTCGCGGTGCCCCAGGTAACCCGGGGGCGAGCCGATCAATTTGGCGATTTCGTGGGAGTGCTGAAATTCCGCGCAATCCACCTTGATGATGGACTTGGCGTCGCCAAACAGAATCTGCGCCGCCGCTTCGACCATGCGCGTCTTGCCCGATCCTGTTGGTCCGAGGAACAGCAGGTTGCCCACCGGCCGGCCTGGAGAGTTCAAACCGGCGCAGAAAACCTGGTACAGGTCGACCAGCGCTTGCACGCCTTCCGCCTGTCCCACGATCTTGGCGCGCAGCGCGGTTTGAAAATCCACCGTCTGCACGCTGCGCTTGTTTGGATCGAGTGAAAGGATGATTTCGCTCATGACCGCCTCCTAACGCCCCAAGAGGACCTGAGAAGCCGCTTGGGACGTACTTCCGAATCGCCCGCGCCCACGATCAAATTGATCGAGCTTGACCTGGATGGTGGATTGCAGCAGCCGTAACTGCACGAGCAGCTCCTGCGCCACAACCGGTGATTCGGAAAATTTTAGGAGCGGCGGAAAGAGGTCCGCCAGATCCAGATTGAGCGCTCGCAGCGTGCCCACGAGGCCCTGGATCGCGGGAGAGTTGGGGTCCGCGAGTTCCATTTGCTGACTGAGTTGCCCGTTCAATTGCTCGCGCAGAGCTTTCCAGTTCAGCTCCACGAAAGGATGCTTCTTGGCTACCTGGCGGACCACGTCGTCGGTGATGCGCGCGCGCATGCCGAGCCGGGCCAGGTGAATTTGCTGGACTTTTCCGCCGCGGCGCACGTTGTGCACCAGAAAGAACGCTTTCCCTTTGCGGCGTACGAAAGCCATAACTTCACCCCGGAACTGCGATTCTTGCTGTAGTGTACTTTGCTTCCACTACGTCCACAAGATTAAACACGGTTCCCGACGACTTTGTTGCGTATAAGTAATGAGCACGTTGTGAAACGAAGATAGCGGACTCTGCACGATTTCTTTCATGCGTTTTTTCGCTGCGTTTCATCGATTCCCCTCATGCTCGCGGCTAAACTGTCCCTTTTCGTTTCACCGCCGCCATTCCGGCGTTGCGCTTCTACAGTATTAGACCCATATTCCGGCAATTCCATTCCATCTGCTTCGCGTTTTCTCCTCTACCATGCTGCCCGCTGCTTCGCCGCTACGGTATTAAACCCGGCAGCCGGAATTTCCACTTGCCCCACCAATTAGATGCTTCTACGATTCCGCTTGCCCCACTTAGTTAGATGCTTCTACGATGCTGCGCGCAGCGCGCGCCGTGCTTCTGCAGCGCGGTCACTTTTGGAGCGATGGTTATGTCCTGGGATGTCGTCTACGAACTGGTCAGGAAGATTCCGCGCGGCAAAGTGCTGACCTACGGCGCACTCGCCAAGGCCGTGCGGCTTCCGGGCGGAGCGCGCACCGCCGGACACGCCATGGCCGCTACGCCGAAAGGCCAAGCAATACCATGGCATCGCGTGGTCGGGGCCGGAGGCAGGCTTCTGATCCGCGAGCCTTATGCCTCACTGCAAAAAAAGCTGCTGGCGTCGGAAGGCGCAACAATCACCGAAACTCGCGTCGACATGAAAACCTGCGCGTGGACTCCCTCCGGCTTAAAGCGCAAATCCAAACCCGCGAAACAAAAGCCGTCAGCGCGGCGTAAAACCTAAGGTCGCCTCGCGAAAACGCGCCTGAGCGCGTGATCAGCTTGCCGTGGCATTGCGCAATCGCAACCTGCGGTATGCTAAAGGTTCTTTGACCATGTCCAATTCCATTCTGCAGGTAGAGAATCTCGTCAAGCACTACGGAAATGTTGAAGCGGTGCGTGGCGTCAGCTTCACCGTGGAAGAGGGCGAAGTATTTGGGCTTCTGGGCCCGAACGGCGCCGGCAAAACCAGCACCGTGGAAATTCTCGAGGGTCTGCGCGCGCCGGACAGCGGCCGGGTCTCGGTTTGCGGACTCGATCCGCAACGCAGCCCCGAAAAACTCAAGCATGAAATCGGCGCCGCGCTGCAGTCCACTTCCCTGCCAGACAAACTGCGTGTGATGGAAGCGTTAAAACTGTTTTCCAGCTTTTACAAACGGCATCGCGATCCCGAAGAACTTTTGAAGCGCTTCGGCCTGGTGGAAAAGCGCAATGCGTTTTATAAAGAGCTCTCCGGCGGGCAGAAGCAGCGGCTGGCGCTGGCAATGGCGCTGGTCAACGACCCGCAGGTGCTGTTCTTCGATGAGCCGACTTCCGGCCTGGACCCGCAAGTGCGCCGGGAGATTTACGACATCGTCGAAGAACTCAAGCGCGAGAAGAAAACCATCGTGATGACCACGCACTACATCGAAGAGGCCGAGCGCCTTTGCGATCGTGTGGCCATCATCGACCACGGCCAGGTGATTGCCTTGGGTTCGCCGCGCGAATTGAAGGAACGCTCCGGAGACAAAACGCGTGTGGAAGTTCGCCTCACTAGGCCCGAACTGCCGGAACAGTTGAAAAATCTGGATGGCGTCACCGATTGCCGCGAACTCAACGGCACGTACATCCTGCACGCGCAGCGCCCGCCGCAAGCCATCGTATCGCTGGTGAAACATTTGGAAGCCCAGGGCAACGAACTTCTGGGGCTGGAAATTCTGACGCCTTCGCTCGAAGACGTGTTCATCGAACTCACCGGAAGGAGGCTACGCGATTGACAAACTTCCTGACGCTCACGCGCATGCGTCTGCAGTTGACGCTGCGCAACAGAATGTTCCTCTTCTTCAGCGTCATCATGCCGTTTGCCTTTTTCTTTCTCTACGCAGGCGTTTTCGCCAAAGGCAATCCTCGTGGCGTGCGCTACCTGCTGGGTCCGATCATCGCCCTCACGGTGATGGGCAGCTTCTGGGGGCTCAGTGCGGCGCTCGTGATGTTCCGCGAACAGGGCATCTTGCGGCGCTTTCACGTTACCCCGGTTACCGCCAGCGACATGCTCGCTTCCAGCATCGTCGCTAATTTTATTCTTACCTTGCCCACGATCATCGTCGAACTGCTCTTCGCCCGTTTCATTTTCCACGTCAAGGATTTTGGCGATGTTTCCACGTCTTTCGTTCTGATTGCTTTGGGGACTATGTCTTTCGCGTCGCTCGGCCTGGTAGTGGCCAGCGTGACCAATACCATGCAGGAAACTCAGGTCATCAACCAGCTGATCTGGTTGCCGCTCATTTTTCTTTCCGGCGCGACCATTCCTCTTGCCGATCTTCCTCAAGTGGTGCAGCGCGTGGGCTTGTTTCTTCCCGCTACGTATTTGGTCACGGAACTGCAAGACGCCATTTACTGGTCGGCGGCCCTCTGGAACCGCGACGTGCTGATTGCCCTGGCTTCGCTAGCCTTGTGGGCCTGCCTGACCTTTTTCTTGTCCGCACAGCTGTTTCGCTGGGAGCCAGAATCCAAGATTCCGCGCCGTGCCAAGCTATTGGTGGCCGCCACGGCACTCCCGTTCGTGCTTTTGGGAATTTGGGAAAACAACTCCAGCCGTACCGTCGCAAAAGCGAAGGCCATGGCGGAATCTGTCAACGCCCCTGCAGCACCCAATGATCCTCCGAAACAAGCGCCGTGACGGCGCCGGTTTTGTTGCGCTGCTCCTCGCTCCCACACTTTAGAGAGCCGGACGCCAATTTGGTTTAGTGCCGCAGACCATGCTTGCGCACATCGCATTGACGCTCGTTATCCCGTGCCGTATTCTCAAATTTGTAGTTGCAGCGTGCGGCGCAAAACCCAGGAGCGATCATGCCCATTCCGAAGACTGAAAAAATCTGGCACAACGGCAAACTTATTAACTGGGACGACGCCACGCTGCACGTCCTCTCCCATGTGGTGAGCTACGGTTCCGCGGTATTCGAGGGCATTCGCTGCTACGACACCAAGCAAGGCCCGGCAATTTTCCGGCTGCGCGAGCACATGCAGCGACTGGTCAACTCCGCCAAGATTTATCGCATGGAATTGCCGTTCAACGTGGACGAGCTTTCCGCCGTGGCCACCGAACTCGTCGCCGTGAACAAAATTCGCTCCTGCTACGTGAAACCCATCGTGCTGCGCGGCTACGGCGAAGCAGGCGTAACGCCGCTTAACAATCCCATCGAAATTTACATGGCTTGCTGGTCCTGGGGCGCGTATCTCGGTCCTGAAGCGCTGGCCAAAGGTGTGGACGTGGGCGTCAGCTCCTGGACGCGCATCGCGCCGAATACCCTGCCCGCCATGTCCAAGGCTGCGGCCAACTACATGAACTCCCAGCTGATTCGCATGGAAGCCACCTTCAACGGCTTCTCCGAAGGCATCGCGCTCGATTCCAGCGGCTATCTCAGCGAAGGCTCGGGCATGAACGTGTTCCTTGTGCACGATGGCATCTTGTACACTCCGCCGCTGGGTGCAAGCGTTCTCCCTGGCATCACGCGCAACGCCATCATCACGCTGGCCGAAGACTTGAATATCCCGGTGAAAGAATCGGTGATCCCGCGCGAAATGCTGTACATAGCCGATGAAGTTTTCTTTGTGGGCACGGCTGTGGAAGTCACGCCCATCCGTTCGGTCGACCACATCATGGTGGGCAAAGGCGTCGCCGGCCCTATCACCAAGAAGCTGCAGGATGAATTCTTTGCCCTGACCAGCGGCAGCAAGCCCGACCGCCACAACTGGCTAACGCCGGTAAATGCCCCAGTGGGCGCTGCTTCTCGTTGAACGCGGCGCTGCAGAATGCGATAGCGCTATCCGAACTGCGCTCGGCGGTACCCATCGGCTACGATCGTGGGTGAAGCCTATCCGGGAGCGTGTAGGATCCCCGTTGTAGTGCGTCCCGACTGAGATTGCTATCATGGCAACGGACCATTTTTTGGTCCGTTCCTTCCTTACTACAATTCTGTAACATTAGAGGTTCCGAAGGATCGTGCTCCGTCTCCAGGAGTGGATGGCTAGGTTCGTTTATTTCCTGGAGGGATCGGCTCTAACGCTTCGGATTGTTGCTGTGAAGGGAGAGTATGGACGTTTCGCGACTTCGCAAGGACGCGCTGGTTATCGTCGGGCTCGCTGTGGCCTATTGCGCCGCCGGGGAACTGGGGCTGAGACTTGCCGCAGCCAACGCCACGGCTACGGCCGTTTGGCCCGGCGCGGGCATTGCGCTCGCCGCCTTGTTGATTTTCGGCTATCGCGCTTGGCCAGGCATTTTGCTTGGCTCTCTACTGGCGGCGCTCACCACCCCCGATGGATTCTTTACTGCGCTGGGCGTGGCCACTGGCAGTTCGCTGGAGGCGCTCGCCGGCTGCTACCTGATCAACCGCTTTGCCGGCGGCAAGCAAGTGTTCGAGCGTGCGCAGGATATTTTCAAATTTGCTTTAATTGCCGGGCTCCTTAGCCCCGCCATAAGCGCCACCATTGGCGTCTCGTCCACTCTTTTCGGCGGCCTGATGGCGGCGCACACGTCTTTCGCGTCGGTGTGGGCCACATGGCTGCTCGGAGACGGGGCGGGTGCGATTATCGTCACCCCGTTAATTTTACTGTGGGTGGAAAATCCGCGGCTCCGGACGGATCGCCAGAGCATCCCTGAGCTGGTATCGCTTTTTGCCGGACTGACGTTTACGTGCTGGGTGGTCTTTGCAGGAGGCTTCCACGCGGCGCTGAAACACTATCCGCTGGAATATCTGTACACACCCTTTTTGGTCTGGGCGGCGTTTCGGTTTGGCCGGCGTTACGCGGTGACGGCGACGTTTGTGCTGGCGGCAATTGCCACTTGGGGCACGGCGCATGGCTTTGGCCCGTTCTCTCGCGATTCACTGAACGCTTCCCTTTTGTTGCTGCAGGCCTTCATCGCCATCATGGCGATCACCACGCTGTCCCTGGCAGCCGAAGTTACCGAACACAGACGCGCTGATGAACGCGTGCGGCAGCTGGCGGTCACCGATCCTATGACCGGCATGGCTAATTACCGCCGCTTGCTGGATGCTCTGGACCTGGAAATCAAACGCTCTGAACGCACCGGCCGTCCTTTCGCTATTTTGTTGCTGGACATGGACGGGCTGAAAATCATCAACGATGCGTACGGACATCTGGTGGGCAGCCGCGCGCTGTGCCGACTGGCCAATACTCTGCTGATCCATTGCCGCGAAATCGATACCGCGGCGCGCTATGGCGGCGACGAATTCGTACTGGTTCTACCGGAAACCGAAATCGAAGCCGCGCTGCAGGTGGCGCAGCGCATCTCCGAACGACTGAAGAACGATGGCGAACTGCCGAAGCTTTCCGTGAGCACCGGCGCCGCGGTCTATCCTGCCGATGGCGCATCGCTCGATGAATTGCTGAGCGCCGCCGACCATGCGCTGTATCGCGAGAAAGGCACTGCCAAAACCAAACAGAAGTCGCAGATTTAGCGGCGGACCGCACCGCCCGCAATCAACCGCATGCGAAGAATGCTGGCGTCCATCCCTTCGTTACAGCTAAAATCCACGTTCGCGCCGGATGCCGCGTTCGCTTCGCGCGGCAGAACCGGCCGGGAGGCTTCTGGATGCACAACACGCCGCAAAAACTGACCGCCGAGTTTCTCGGCACCTTCGCGCTGGTTTTTTTCGGCGAAGGCGCGGCTTGCGCCGTGCAATACGTGCACGGAACTCTCGATGTAAATCTATTGATTGTGGCGCTGGCACATGGATTGGCCATTGCGGCTTTTTTCGCGGCTCTTAGTCAAATCTCTGGGGCGCATTTCAACCCCGCCGTCACCATCGGCTACTGGGCTACCAAACGGGTGAACACCATCGAAGCCGCCATGTACTGGGTGGCACAGATTGCCGGCGCCATTGCCGCGTCGTATCTGTTGCGCGCGGTGCTGCCCGAAGAGGCCTGGCGCAACGTCGCGCTTGGCGCACCAGAACTGGTGCGCGACTTTCCCAAATGGGCGGGTATGGCACTGGAAGCCGTGGCGACCTTTTTCGTGGTGTTTATATTTTTTGCCACCACTGACCCGGACCACGAGGTTCCGCAAGGAACTGCCGGGCTGGCCATCGGCGTAACTTATGTTCTTGGCATCTTCGTAGCCATGCCGTTTACCACCGGCGCGCTGAACCCCGCGCGTGCTTTTGGTCCGTGGCTCGCCACCGGCGCGCACCTTGCCAATCAGGGTGTGTATTGGGTTGGTCCTCTAGCAGGCGGCTTTCTTGCCGGTCTCTTATACGATTCCATTTACCTGACAAAGAAACTCCCCGACTGATGCTTTCGTAAGGGCATCCGCCGCGGCGGACCGTGCCCGTCGCGTCCCCTGCCATCGTGTTCCGCAGCGCGCAATCGCGCTCTAAACCGCGCAAACTGTCCTAAAGGGCAGGTAATTACGTCGCAACTCGCCATTCCTGCTGCCTTGCCCGCCTCCAATACGGGTGCTAACGTCGCGTGTTAGCAGGATTGCGGGGTTCCGATATATATGGCTATCAGCATTGATGACCTGCTTCGCCGGGCCGTCGAAAATAAGTCTTCCGACTTGCATCTGAAGGTCGGCAACCACCCGTATCTTCGCGTGGACGGCCAACTCGCGCCCATCACCGAGGTCCCGCGCATCACGCCGGAAGAAATGCTCTCGATGGCTTTCAGCATGATGACCAACCGGCAAAAGCAAAAATTCAAAGAAACCGCTGAGTTGGACATGGCGTATGGCGTAGCTGGACTCGGGCGCTTCCGCGTCAACGTTTTTCAGCAGCGTGGCAACGTCGGCATGGTCTTGCGCGTCATCCCCACAAAAATTCGCACCGCCGAGGAACTGAATCTTCCCACGGTGATTACGCGCATCTGCGAAGAGCAGCGCGGCTTGGTGCTGGTGACGGGAACCACTGGTTCTGGTAAGTCCACGACGCTGGCGGCGATGATCGATCGCATCAACGCCAATCGCGCCGATCACTTGATCACCATCGAAGACCCTATCGAATTTTTGCATCGCGACAAGCGCAGCTTCATCAATCAGCGCGAAGTGGAAGTGGACACCGCAAACTTTTCCACCGCGTTGCGCGCCGCTCTGCGTCAGGATCCCGACGTGATTCTGGTCGGCGAAATGCGCGACCTGGAAACCATTTCCACCGCGCTGCTGGCCGCTGAAACCGGCCACTTGGTTTTCTCCACCTTGCACACTCTGGACGCCACGGAAACCATTCAGCGTATTATCGCGGTCTTTCCGCCTCCGGAGCAGAAGCAAATTCGCTTGCAGCTCGCGGCAACTCTTAAAGCGGTGGTCTCGCAGCGCCTGGTGCGCCGTTCCGACGGCGTGGGCCGCGTGCCCGCTTGCGAAGTGATGATCGCCACCGCGTACATTCGCGATTGCATCATCAATCCAGACAAGACGCGCCTGATTCACGACGCCATCGCCGCCGGCACCAGCCAGTACGGCATGCAGACCTTCGACCAGTCGCTCTTCGATCTGTACACGCGCCAGTTGATCACGCTAGAAGAAGCCTTGATGCGCGCTTCCAACGCCGACGAATTCAAGCTCCGTATTCAGGGCGTCCGCTCCGCCGCCGATTCCGCGCGCGAAGAAATGGAACGCCAAATGGCCGACTTCGAGCGCTTCGCCCGCAAATAGTCACGCACACCCAGCGCTAGTCTGGTAATTGTGTAGATGCCGGACTTTAGTCCGGCCACCTTGCAGTCGTCGGGCCGCCATTAGAAACCCACCGAGGCCGGGCTGAAGCTCGGCGCCTACACGAGTCAAAACAAAACCCCGCCTTGCGTCGCGCGCAGCTTGCTTCTATGCTTCTTTGCATGTTCGGGGCGCAGCGGAAACTAGACAGTGAAGGCGAACTGTATGACGTGGCGGTGCGCGCGCTGATGCGCCGCGGCCACAGCGTCAATGAAATGCAGAAGCTGCTGATGCGGCGCTGCAACAACGAATTGCTGGTTCGTGTGGTCCTGGCACGGCTGAAAGAAAGCGGTCAGCTCGACGACGCCCGCTATGCCAAACAATTTGTACGTCAGCGCACCGAGATTCGCCGCCAGGGAAAATTCCGCATCTCTCGCGATCTCCGCGCCCGCGGCGTCGCAGACGAACATATCGACGCCGCGCTAGCCGAGGCCGCCGAGCAAACCGATGAAGCGGCGCTGGTGCGCGCCCGCATCGAACGCAAACTTAAACTAACCCGCGGCGAAATCGACGACCGCAAAATCGCTTCCCTCTACGGCAGTTTGATGCGCGCCGGTTTCGCTCCAGACCTAATCCGCCGCGAACTAAAAAACATCACCCGCGCAGAAGTTCCGGAAGTAGAATCCGCGGAGTAACTCCTGGCGCCATCCAGAAAAGTGAGTCGTTACGTGTTGCGTTCCAGGTTTTGCCGGTCCCAATTCCCGGCTATCGCGCCTGCTTCGTAGGTTGATTGACAAAAATCCAGCAAGTCTTTGGCGGGATTCGCGGACGTGCGCACGTCGTCGTACATTAGAAAATGCTCGCTTTTTTCTTTGCTGTAGAAAGCTTTAGCGGGCAGAACCGCGCGATCCCTAAATCCAGCGGGCTCGGGAGCGGCGTACGCGTAGAACGCCGCGTCCTTGATGATTTCGCCGTCGCCGGGCCAAAAACCCACGCTGATCACTTCGTGCGAATAGGCTTCCTTCGTGACGGGGTCGGCATCGGGGCGCTCTGGAGCGCGGCGCCCGGAAAAGCGCGTTACCGCCAAATCAAAACTTCCCCAGAAGAAATGTACCGGGCTGCACTTTCCGATGAAGCGCGCGCGAAATTCGCGGAAGACCGCGTCCACGGTAACAAGCACCTGCCAGAAGCCATGCACGTATTCCGGGTTGTAAGACTTGTGGCCTTCGTCCAGCGTGAAGCGCACCGGGCGCGGCACCTCCACGGGCATGGTCCAGACTTTCACGTGAATCCCCAGCGATTCCAGCGCGGCCATAAATTCCGCGTAAAATTCGGCAACGGTGCAAGGCCGCAGGCGAAACGCGCGAATCTCGCCACGACTCGTCGTAATCTCCAGCATGTGCGCGGTGAAATCGAAGAGCACCTCAAACGAACCGTGCTCGTAAGGAATAGAAGAGGTCGTCAGCCCGCGCGACGTCACGTACTGCGTGCATCCCCAGAAATGGTTAATCGGCGGACTAAGCTTCAACCGCACTTTGCCGACGATTTGCGTCCACATGTGCAGCGTGGCGTAGGTGTCTTTCCACTCGGCCAACGGCAGCGCCGGCCATCGCGTCTCAGCTGTGGACATAAAAATTCCTCCTTCTCAAAACGAATAGGGCGACATGAAGTCGCCCCGTATCGGTGAACTTTTACTTTCGGAAAAAAGTGATCGCGGCGGCTTCCATCGAATTTGCCTGATGGCATACAGCAATTCTTAAAACCGGCGCCCGGAATCGCATGGGCATAAATCGTTGCGGCCAAGCTTTTCCAGCAGTTCCTTGTCGCCGTGAACCACGCGGTGACCTCGCTTGACCTTTGTTTCGGACGGATATCCTCTACGACGCTTACTGCTGCGCTCGAAAGCAGAATTGGTTGGACAAATCTTCGTATCGCACGATACACCTCCTGTTAATTCGTCTTTAGATTAGCAGATTTAAGAGAGCGGTTCGCGGCAGTCTGTGGCGCTATCCGCCATGCCGCGACATCACTTCTGGAGCATGACTTCGGTGGACTTGATGACCGCGGACACGGCGTCTCCAACCTTCAATTGCATTTCTTCGGCGCTACGTTTGGTGATCACGCTTTCGATAAGATTCTCGCCCACGCGAACAACCACGTGAGCCATCACGCCGCCGAATTCCAGTTCCACGATGGTGCCTGCCAGATGATTTCGCGCTGATAGGGTCATGAGCAAAGCATACGCGCCGCCGTGACGTCAGTCCGGACCTGGGGAAAGGCTTTTCAACGAGGCGACTCAGCGCGGTTGCAAGGCCCTTTGGATCGCTCCGAGGGCGTCGGCAATCAACGAGAGTTCGACTCGGTCCAATCTGGACAGATAGCTGGCAAGAAATTTTACGCGGCGCTTGCGGCCTTGTTTCAGTAGCGTCGCGCCTTTTTTTGTCGCGGCGATGAGTACCGCGCGGCGATCCTTCTGATCGATGCGGCGCCGGGCCAGGCCTTGGGTTTCGAGCGCATCGACAATACGGCTCATGGTTGGCGGACGAACCTGCTCGGCTTTCGCCAAATCGCGAAGCGAGATCGGGCCGCCGAATACAATCACCGATAGGGCCGAGAGGCGCGCCGGAGCGATGCCGCTCGCGGCGTCCTGTACGCGCACCAGTCGCAACAGGCGGATGGCCGCGCTATGCAGCTGGTCGGCCAGTTCTTCGGTTGCAAGATTTTTCGTCATCGATTAGCTATGCTAATTATTCTCTTGACAGCGCACCCGCAAACAATTATTAGTTAGCGGTGCTAAGTAGTCTACTTGCCGGGTCGGGCTCGGGCAAGAGGGAGGCAGTGATGGACGCAGCGACGCCAATCTCCGGAATTACCGCGGTCATGCTGGGCGTGCGCGATGTGCCCGCGGCGCTGGCGTTTTACCGCGACAAGTTAGGCCTTAAAGTGATTATGCAGGAGTCCGCACTGGCGCTGCTGCAATGCGGAGCGGTGATGCTCGGCCTCAGCCGCGGACACGCGCAGTCTGCGCCGCACATTGCCGGAGCCACCGAGGTGGTCTTCCGCGTGGAGAACGTGCGTGCCGCACATCGCGCCTTAACTGCGCAAGGAATTTCCTTCTTGGGCGAACCTCGCCAGGCCACTCCGACCGACTGGGTTGCACATTTCCGGGACGTTGACGGCCATCTGCTTTCCGTTTTTGGCCCCGAAGGCGCAGCCTAGTTAACGACGCGTTCCCGCCAGAGTGGGCTGACAGAGTTTTACTTCCGCGCTATGCTTCCGCAGTGCGAAGACCATTATTTTTCACGTTACTCCTGGCAACGTCGCTCGCAATCGCCCTGGCAAACGCGTCCGTGGCGCGCGGACAAGCCGAGTTTAAATTTCCCGTGATCATTCAGGTGAGCGATCAAGGCGGAGCCTGCATCGTCCGGGCGAAAGTACAGATCGTCCCTCCGCCGGTGCCCCTTCCGGCGAAGATGGACACCGACGATACAGGAAACGTCGCCGTCCAGTTGCCAATGGGTGAGTACGCCGTGTTCGTCTCCGCGCAAGGCTTCAAAACCACGTCGCAGCATTTCGAGATTACCGGGATAACTTCCGCCGCTGATCCTAGGCAGATCGTGCCGGTGACCCTGCAGATCGCCAACTTCGGAGGCCCTGTCGCGGTTTATCCGAAGGAATCGCTGGTGCTCAAAGCCGATCCCTACCACGTTCCGATCGCATATTCCGCAACTCAGTTCCGCAGTCTTCCCCACATTGAAATCAAGCTCCACAATGCGCACAGCAACGTCGACGAAACTTACTCCGGCGTGCCACTGGCGACGCTGCTGGCGCAGGCCAACGTGCCGCTCGGCAAGGAGCTGCGCGGCGAACCTCTCACTAGCTATCTGCTTGCGTCAGGCACCGATGGATATTCCGTGCTGCTTTCTCTGGCGGAAGTGGATCCGAACTTTCACGCCGGGCAAGTGATTGTGGCCGACACGCGCGACGGGCAGCCGCTGGGCGATCACGGTCCATTCGAGCTGATCGTGTCCGATGATAAGCGACCAGCGCGCTGGGTCCACAATCTCAATTCCATCGGGCTGCAAAACGGCCACTGAATCGCTTTCTGAGATTTTACGAGCGGCGCCGCGCCAGATCTTTCCATGGACTCAACACTGTGTAGCGCGGCGTGGCCGTAGCATTCTCTTTGCCCGCGGCGAGCAGCCGCCGCCGCACCAGCCAGTGCACCGCGGACTGCGCGGCGCTCTTGGATACGCCGATGCACTCGGCGAGAGCGCTATAACTGATTTGCACGGCAAGACCTCGCCGCTGTTGTTCGGCCGCGAGCCACAGATACACCAGAAAACTCACGGGACGGCGGTCATGGCCGACCAGGTCGCGCATGAGCACATCGGTGACATACGTATCGATAGTTGGCATCGCTATACCTGCTGTTAATATAGCAACGATTGCCTGATTGCAACTACTAAGTGTGCGGCGTTATTCTCCGTCCGCCAGCGTTCACTCAAAACGCGGCACCGAGGAGGCCACCGCCATGATTCGTGGACTGAAATTCGTCAGTATCCCCGTGCACAATCAGGATGCGTCATTGAAGTTTTTTACGGAGAAACTGGGATTCAAGGTTACCACCGACCAATTTTTTAGCGAGAAGCAGCGCTGGATTGAACTAAAAATCCCCGGCGCGGAAACCGGACTGGTGCTGTTCACGCCGGATGGCCACGAGAATCGCATCGGCGATTTTCAGCCACTGTCCTTCTGGTGCGACGATGTCTTCGCTACCGCGAAGATCATGAAATCGCATGGCGTCGTGTTTGAGAAGGAGCCCAAGCGCGAAGACTGGGGAACCGCCGCCATTTTCCAAGATGTAGATGGCAACAAGTTCGTGCTTTCGAGCAAGTAAGTCAGCCGGTTCCGCGGCACTCCGCGAAACGCAGCGGGCCATTGGGGAGGCGCTTCTCCGGAGCATTGGACGCGAGCATGGCACTGAAACCGTCGCTGTGCGCCGCGCGTCCATCTAAGCGAGGCGATGACAGACATGGCTTGTGCGGGAGGCCGGGATGCGGCAATGGACGAAGGTTTGTGGTCATTGCGAGGACCGAAACAATCTCGTGACGCCGCAGAACGGCGTAAGCGTCCGTTACTACGTTATTGAAAACCTCCAAATAGAAATATTCCTGCATAACACGTGCGCTGAAGCGTGGTCTCAACAATTTGACATTCCAATCCCTCGGAAGACTCAAAAGCAAGAAACGCGCTATTCACTGTAAAAAATCCACTGTAACGTCCCAGGGACACCTTGAGCACTCCTGAAGCGAGTGCGGAAAAAAGGTGTTGACAGCCGAGCTGTGTAAGCTGTAGCTTACCGTTAGTGACTACTTACCAAGAGACGCAGCTGGATGCGCTGGGGGACCCGACGCGGCGGGCTATTTTGGCGCGCTTGATTGACGGGCCGTTGCCGGTGGGCGAATTGGCGCGGGATTTTCCGGTGAGCCGGCCGGCTATCTCGCAACACCTCCGTGTGCTGAAGGAGGCGCAGTTGGTGGTTGATCGGCCTGCGGGAAATCGGCGGTTGTATCAGTTGAATCCCGCGGGATTTGAAACCTTGCGCGAATACCTTGAACAGTTCTGGGGCCAAGCATTGAGTGCGTTTAAGCGCGAAGTAGAAAAACCAGTGGCGCAAGAAGCACGCGAGAAAAAAGCACGCAAACATAACAAACGCAACAGTCCGAACAAGAGCAACAGCCACGACAAGCATAACAACCACGACAAACCTAACGAACATAACGAGGAGGAGCAATGAGTAGCGCGGAACAGTCGTTGCAGAGCGCGTCGGCGGTGCCGGATACGCCGGTGCGCAAGAACGTGACGGTGAAAGCCAGCGTGGAACACGCGTTCGAGGTGTTCACCGCGGGATTCGATCGCTGGTGGCCGCGTAGCCATCACATCGGGCAGGTGCCGATGAAGCGAACGGTCATGGAAGGCCACGTTGGCGGCCGCTGCTACAGCGAGCAGACCGACGGATCGGAATGCGATTGGGGCGAAATTACCGCGTGGGAACCGCCGCGGCGCTTCGTGATGGCGTGGAAGATTACCGCGCAGTGGCAGTACGAGCCGGACTTGGCGAAGTCCAGCGAAGTGGAAGTGACGTTCACGGCGCTGGGCAACGGGTTGACGCGCGTGGACCTGGAGCATCGGCACTTTTCGCGGATCGGCGCGGGTTGGGAAACCATGCGCGGCATGGTGGACTCGGAAGGCGGCTGGAACGGTTTGCTGCAGGCGTTCGCCGCGGAAGCAGAAAAGACCAACTAGTCGCGTTGCGCGACCAGGATGGAGGAAGCGTGCGGCCCAGCGCCGCACGCTTCCTGCAATTCCCTGCCTCGCATGTTATTAACATCGCGGGATTTCACTTTCCGACTCGGAGAAGATGACGATGAGAGCGAGATTGCTGTATCGCATTGCGGCAGTCTTTTTCGTGCTGTTTGCCGCGGGTCATACGTTTGGATTTCTGAGCTTTTTGCCGCACTCCGCGGAAGGACGCGCGGTATTTGACGCGATGAACAACGTTCATTTCGAGGAGCGCGGCGCGACGTTCAGTTACGGGGCGTTCTATCGCGGTTTTGGCTTGTCCTGCACGGTATCCATGCTTTTGTCGGCATTCCTAGCGTGGCATTTGGGCGAACTGGCGCAAAAGATTCCGCAATCTATTGGTATGCTCGGATGGGCATTTTTTGCGGCGCAAGTGGCGGGCTTTGCGCTGAGCCTGATTTATTTTGGGATCGGACCCGCAATCTTCAGCGTGCTTCTAATCGTTTGTCTGGGCTGGGCCGCGTGGCTGGTGCGGGCGGCGCCGACGAGTCAACGGAGCTCTTAGCCAGATTCAGGGCATCACAATGCGAATCTAAAGATTCGCCACTACGAAAGGCAAAAGGAACGGGTCTAAAGACCCGCCGCTACAGACCTGGAAGGCCTGCGGAGTCGTCAAGCTGGTCGTTGCGCGGCATGCAATACTCATGGGCGCTAGGACACCCCCCGGTTTTTTTTGAAAGGATGTGATTCTAAAGGTAGTTAAAGTCCTTTGTTTTCACATCCTTTTGCAAGTGTTCATTCTACAAGAGTTATTAGTCGTTTTTCGTTATAAAATGGTAACTAGGCAGAGCCCTGCGATCGAGGCTCAGAATGACCTTGGTTTTTAGTGCTATTGCGGGAAGGCGGGCGTACTTCTCTACAGCGGTAATCATACAGAGTAGTGGCTTTGTTGTCAAGCTTTATCTTGAGTTTTTTTCTGGCGGCGACGGGCTCTCGAAAGGTGGCGTTGCTGGCCTACCTGGTAGGCTTCGCGGAGCCAGGCTTGAACCTCGCGGTCCATTTCATTGGGGGAGGAGAAGCGGAAGGAATGGACGTGGTTGCGTGGGGAGATAGATTCGATCTTCCCGAAACGGGAATTTTTCAGTCGGCGAGCCAGGACTACGTGGCCGATCAGGTGATCGCGCCTTAGAGCTACGGCAGCGAAGCTCATACGGACCTGGAAGGCGATGCGAGTTTTTTCGGGCACCACGCGTACCGGGCCGCAGCACTTTACCAGTTTTGCGAAGATGCGGAAGAGGGCGACGGCGCGGGGAGTTTTGTTGGCAAGATGCTGGCGCAGGGTGATGCGCGAGCAGGAATGGGACTGGTTGCGATTGGCGAAGGGCCGGGCGCATTTCGGACATTTCCAGAGTGTTGACCGAGACATGGCGTGCAGCAAATTCTAGCGCACCTGTTAATCCTACAAGCGAACAAGTAGAAAGCTCACGATAGCCTATGCGCTGCACAGTGGGTGTGCGCCTGCGGAAAGGGCGATTGCCCCAGCGCGTCCTCCACAGCGGGCAGATGCATGACTCGCAAAGCGATTCGCGAGTCGCGTCGGCTCGGCTGCCCGCCAGCATTTCGCAAATTGGGGTTTTCTGAGATGTTGCGAAGGGAATTCTGCTAGGCTGTCCGAGCTAGGGTTGCGGAATAGAGGTGAAATCACATGCCGGTCGTAGCTGGTGTGGATCTCGGCGGAACGTCCATTAACTATACGCTGGTGGACCAGCATGAGCGATTCCTGATTGAGAAACTGTGCGAGCATCCGTCGCTTGCCAAGCAGGGGCCAGAGGTGTGTCTGCGGCAGATTGCAGCGGGTCTTAAAGTGGCCACCGAACTTGCGGAAGTTTTCCTGTCGGACGTGGTGGCCATTGGGCTGGATACGCCCGGACCGGCCAGCTCGGCGGGCAAGCTGAGCGCACGAGGTTCCACCAACTTTGTGCATCCGCAGTGGGCGGAGTTCGATATTCGCGGGGGCTTGGCGCAAAAGCTGGATAAGCCGGTTTCGTATCTGAACGACGCGAATGCCGCGGCGCTGTGGGGGCACTACGCGATTTTTGGTTCGGGCAGCCGGGAAACGTCGGTCTCGACGATCATTGGTACGGGCAACGGCGGCGGCGTCATCCTGGAAGGCAGCGTGGTGAAAGGCAAAAATGGATTTGGCGGGGAGCTGGGCCACGTGCTGATTCCCTACCAAAGTATTGCCGACACCAGCGGGCTGAATCCATTGTGCAATTGCGGACGCGTCGGGGATCTGGAGTCCTTGTGTTCGCTCACGGCGATCGAGAGAAATTTGGTGCCATATTTTCTGACGCGCTATCCGCATCACGAGTTCGCGAAAATGGAAGCGCATCAGGCGGCCAAGCTGGTGCGCGGGATGGCGGACTCGGGCGATAAGATGTGCAAAGAGATTTTTCGCGTGCAGGCGCACGCTTTGGGACTTTTCTTTGACGAGATGGTGAATACGTTTGACCCAGATGCGTTGATCGTGGGCGGCGGCGCTTTGGAAACCAGCGAGGATTTTCAACGGTGGTTTCTGGAGGAGATTCGCACGGGAATGCCCACGCAGCGAGAGGAACAGGTGGGGATTCCGATTTACGTTATGCCGAATGGCGATACTGCTGGGGCGCGTGGGGCGGCGATTGAGGCGTTGAAATTGGCGCGGATGAGCGGGCTAATGTAGGTTGTGGCTGCGCAGCGGTTCGTGGTCGCTTACCGGTTTGTAGCAATTAATGACGCCGCGGGAGTCTTCCGTGAGAACAACCGGAGTGGGACATGGGAACACTAGGGTGTGTCCGTCATCGAAGAGAGTCTGAGCCGGATCTTGAACTTGGCCTGGCTCCTTGACGCTGATCCAGATGGCGTGGGCATAAACTGCGCTCCAGGCAACTCCAGAGTTGTCCATGGCGATACCGCTGTAACTGAAATAGTCATCGGATAACAAATACCAGCGAACGAAGAATGGTTTTTTATCAGCGAAAGCTTTGAGTGCACATTTCGCGGGACTCTCAGCCGCATTTGGAGCTCCGCAATCGATTGGCTTGGCGCCACCGTGCGAGGCCAGCGTTCGCATACGGTCAGTCATGATGCGGTGGCTGGGATCTCGTGGCGATGCAGACGTTTGCATCAATACTCGCGTATCTTCAAGGAAAATACGTCCGTCGCCGAACGCGGCGTAACGGAGTTTTGTCTCGGCCGGTCCATGAGTTTTATCGAGACGGAAGAGTCCTTCGGCGAGTACCTCCCCCGTATCGTCCTTGAAAACCGTGCATCGGTACAATTTGGAATTCGCCTCATTCGAGCAATCGATGAAAGTGTGGTCGGCCCAGACTGCCGAGGATGGAACGCCTCGTGGACGGAAGTGGTACTGACCGCAACCGGAGAGTCCGAGTAGCAAGAGTCCGGTAATGAAGGCATAACGCTCGCGGGCCATGGCTGCGGATTTAATATACAAGCATTCTAGATAATCTGTGCGGGCGCGGACGAATGTGACGAGCAGAGTGCACAGGCTGAAGCCTGTGCCACCGGTGGCGAACCTATTGAAGGGTCTGCGATACTGTGGGACTGCGATTTTGTTGATGTAAAAGCAGCGTTGCATTAGACGGCGGGGCAAGCTGGGCGAAGCATGCTGCGCCCCTGCAAAGGCGTCCGCCTCAGAAGGCAGCCGCTACAACGGCGAACGCAACACAAAGAGATTGAGGCCGGACTGAAGTCCGGCACCTACACAAGACGGGATGGTATGTGAGCGCGATGATGACTGGGAATGAGATACGGGAAAAGTTCCTTGAGTTTTTTGAGAAGAAGGGGCATCGGCGGGTGCGGAGTTCGTCGCTGGTGCCACATGGGGATCCGACGCTGCTTTTTACGAATGCGGGGATGAATCAGTTCAAGGATGTATTTTTGGGGTTGGAGAAGCGCGAGTATGTGCGGGCTACGACGGCGCAGAAGTGTGTGCGGGCCGGCGGGAAGCACAACGATTTGGAGAATGTGGGATTTACGAAGCGGCATCATACGTTTTTCGAGATGATGGGAAATTTTTCGTTTGGAGATTATTTCAAGCGCGAGGCGGTGGCGTTTGCGTGGGAGTTGATTACGTCGAAGGAGTGGTTTGGGATTGCGCGCGAGAAATTGTATGTGACGGTGTTTGGCGGGGCGGAGGTGGCGGCTGGGACGGTGCTGGGCGTGGATGAAGAGGCGCGCGGTTTTTGGCTGGAGCAGAACGTGCCGAGCGAGCGGATCGTGCCGATTCCGGGGCTGAAAGATAATTTTTGGGCCATGGGGGATACCGGGCCGTGCGGGCCTTGTTCTGAGATTTTTTATGACATGGGAGTGGCGGCGTCGGAAGAGGGGCACGCGGATTGTGTGTTTCCTTGCGATTGCGGGCGGTATGTGGAGATTTGGAATTTGGTTTTTATGCAGTTTAACCGCGATCCGTCGGGAGTGCTTAGTTCCCTGCCGAAGCCTTGCGTGGATACTGGGATGGGGCTGGAGCGGGTGGCGGCGGTTTTGCAGGGCGTGATTTCTAATTACGATACGGATTTGTTTGTGCCGCTCGTGGAGGAGGCATCCAAGCTAATCGGTGTTGATCCGAACGCGAATCCGAATGCGTTCCCGTCCGTTCGGATCATCGCTGATCATGCCCGGTCGTCGACTTTTTTGATTTCCGATGGCGTCACCCCATCGAATGAGGGCCGCGGTTATGCTCTCCGTAAGATCATGCGCCGCGCCATAAGACACGGTCATATGTGGGGCCAGAAGAAGCCGTTTCTTTACAAGATGGTCGAAAGCGCCGCCGATGTTATGGGCGAGGCATATCCAGAATTGCGGGAGGGGTCTCGACGCGTTTCAGAAACTATCTTGACCGAAGAGAAACAGTTCGCACGAACCGTCGAGTTAGCCTCGGGGAAACTCGAGGAGTTACTGACTTCGGCTAAATCTGAGGCGAAAGCAGCTCTCGTCGACAGGTTCATCGCTGAGCATCCCGGCAAGGTTGATCGCGAAGCGGCAATGGAGTTCGTAAACCAAATGCTGCCCACCGATCAACTCGACGCCAGGCGAAGCTCAGGCTCTGAGCTTGTTATCGGCGAATGGGAACTAGAGCTGAGAAAATACTTCCAAAAAAACTATCACCCGATTTTAGCTGGTGCAAAGTCTTTTAGTCTTTACGAAACTTACGGCTTGCCGTACGACTTCATCCAAGATGCCTCCAGAGATCATGGAGTAGGTTTCGACGACGTCGGCTTCGAGTCCGCATTTGCGGCTGAACGCAATCGTGCGCGAGCTTCGTGGAAGGGTGGGAGCGGAAAAGAAGCGGCGAATCCGGCGTTCGGGAAGATTGCGGAGAGTCACAAGACGGAGAAGGATTTTTATGCGCATGGAGCCGCGGCGATTAAGGACAAGGACTCTCGCATTGAGGCGATTCTTACGAAGGGCGGGCCGGTTTCGGAGTTAAAGGCTGGGGAGACGGGCGAGGTGGTGCTGGATCGCACAGTGATTTACGCCGAGAGCGGCGGGCAGGTGGCGGATACTGGCGCGTTTTATGACGCGTCGGAGTCGCAGGTGCTCGCGGAAGTGAGCGGGGCTTACTACCCTGTTGCAGGCTTGGTGGCGCATCGCGTTAAGGCCAAGGAAACGCTGCGCGTTGGGGAACGCGTTACCGTGGTGGCGGATGCGGAGCGGCGGGCGCGGATCATTCGAAACCATTCGGGGACGCATCTGGTGCATGCGGCGCTACGGAATACTTTGGGGACGCATGTGAAGCAGGCGGGGTCGCTGAATGCTCCGGAGCGGCTGCGCTTCGATTTTTCGCATTTTGCGCCGGTGGATGCCGAGGAGTTGCGGGATATCGAGCAGCAGGTGAATGACGAGATTCGCTGGAATACGCCGGTGGAGACGGAAGTTACGTCGATCGATCACGCGCTGGCTTCCGGGGCGTTGGCCTTTTTTGGCGACAAATATCCGGAGAGCAATGTGCGCGTGGTGACCATTCCGGATGAACGGGCGCCACGAGGCTTTTACTCCAAGGAGCTTTGCGGCGGGGTGCATGTACACCGCATCGGCGACGTGGGCGTGCTGAAGATCATCAGCGAAGAATCCGTTGCGGCAGGGGTGCGACGGATTGAGGCGGTCACGGGAATCGGGGCGCTCGAGCACTTCCAGAAGCAGGCGGCGGTGCTGTCCAAGGTGGCGGGGTCGTTGAATGTGGCCGAGGATTCAGTCTTAGCTACGGTGGAGAAGATGGCGGCTACCGTGAAGACCCTGGAGAAAGAATTGGAGGCTCAGAAGCGCAAGGGAGCCTTGGGGCAACTGGACGATCTGGTAGGCAAGGTCGTCGAGGTTAAGGGCGTGAAGGTGGTGGCGGCAGAAGTTGGGAATGTGGACCGGGAGGGGTTGCGGCAGCTGGTGGACTCGCTGCGGCAGAAGCTGGGTTCCGGGGTGGTGGCGTTGGGGATGCCGGATGGTGAGAAAGTGGCTTTGATTGTTGGGGTTACGAAGGATTTGACGGCGAAAGTGCATGCCGGGAAGCTGATTAAGGGGCTAGCCGAGAAAGTTGGGGGTTCGGGCGGCGGAAGGCCCGATTTGGCGGAGGCTGGCGGAAAGGACACATTGGCGTTAAAAAGTGCCTTGGGTACCGTTCCTGGGATGGTTGAGGCGTTGCTATGATTGGAGTTGCGCCGGGTGCGTGTCCGGCAGGAGACACTCCGCAGGTGAACTCTTGCTGAATTGTTCGGGACACGTGTATTAAGACCAGTGGCGAAGAAAAGGCGACCGCCTCGGAAGGCGGCCGCTACAAAGTTCGGAACCGATTGATTTTATTCGCCTTCCCCAAGGTGATGGACAGACGCTCGACAATCCCGGCTGGCTTCATTCTAGCGATGGTGGCGTGTTTTTCCGCGCCGGCGCAAGCACAGATCGCCAAGGTGACCAGCGAGGATGGACGGCAACTGTTCGTCAACGCAGAGCCACCGGTAACCATTCGGCTGGGTTCAGCCAAACCGCGCGCAACTATCTACATGAATGCGGAATCTTCTTTTAACGGGTATTCGCGGGCGGCGGTAAGCATCGACCGGGATGGGGCTGAGAAACTGGTCCGCGAGGCGGCGGACCGGCATCACGTGGATCCGGCGCTGATCCGGGCGGTGATCCAGACGGAGTCCAACTGGAATTCGGGAGCGCTATCGCGGAAGGGTGCTGGCGGACTGATGCAGCTGATTCCGACCACCGCGCAACGATTTGGAGCGAATGACCTGTTTAATCCGCAACAGAATATCGACGCCGGGGTTCGTTACTTGAAGACACTGCTGGAACGATATAATGGCAACCTGGACTTGGCGCTAGCGGCGTACAATGCTGGGGAGGGTGCGGTAGACCGGGCTCACGGGATACCGGCGTTTCGCGAGACACGGAATTACGTGCAGAAGGTGCAGGACGCTTATTTTCGGCCGGGTTCGGGGCGCTTGTCGGAAGCGTTTACGAATGCGCGGGCGATCCACCGAGACGTGGATGCCAACGGACGGATTATTTTTTCGAACGAGTGATTTTCTGCGTTGAGTTTTTTGGCGTGCCGGATTTTGATCGCTGTGCAAGTTGCGGAGAAGAAGGCACTTGATGTGGATGTGCGGGCAAGCTGAAGTGCCGCGCGTTGGATGGGGCGCCCCAGTGAACGCGGATTTGGGGGCTGGCGGGAGCTTGTCTGAATGCGAAAAAAATTTCCACAAGGGCTTCGCCCCGGCTTCGCCAGTTTTTGCTTTGCATGCGCGTTTTGCGTTTCGGGCGGTATCCGCGCTAATTGTCGCGGTGTTTTGCGGGCTCACCGCGGCACAGAGTTATGCGACTGGCGCACCAGACAATACCCCGGCGGCGGCTAAGCGGCAGGCAGCTTCATCACAATATTTGAGGGCGGAAGAACAACGCTCCGCGCTAAACAGTAAACCTCCCGAAAAAAGAACGCTGGCGGAATATAAGCAGACGGTGGCGAGTTACCATCGCGTGACGCTGATTACACCGCGCGCCGCGGAAGTGCCGGATTCGCTCTTGGCGGTGGCGGAACTTTATACAGAGATGGGCGACCGGTTCGGGCGAAGCTACTACCAGACGGCCGTGGATACGTATGAGTTCTTGACGCGGGAATATCCAACGAGCAAATACTGCCAGGATTCGATGTTGCGCACCGCGAAGTTGCAGAGAAACCAGCTGGGGGATTTGGCGGCGGCAACGAAAACATACGATGCATTTGTGAAGCGGTATCCGCGTTCTCCGCGTCGACGCGAGGCCGAAGAAGGCATGGCGGAAATCGCGCTGCTGCAGACTGGCGGGCGACCGGAGAGTCCGGCGGCGGTGCCGGCGAAGAATGCTGCGGCGGCGAGTCGCACGGAGACATCAGCCGCGGAGCAGGTGGAGACAGGAACTAACGCGGGTGGCTACGCCGGAGCAGTGGTCTCCCGCGACGTGGTGGTGCGCGGAGGCGATGTGCAAAGCGGCGGCGCGCCGAGCAGCGATTCGGCGTATGCGCCCCGGGTTCGGCGGATACGCGCGAGCAGTGCAGCGAATGGCGACTCCACGCGGGTGGTCATTGATCTTGAAGGCAGCGTGCAGTATTCCTCGGCGCGCATCAGCAATCCGGAGCGGATATTTTTTGATTTGCACGACGCGCGGCTGACGCCGGAAGTGGCGCGGGGAAACATTCAGGTGGATGGTCATCTGCTGACGGCGGTACGCGTGGCGCAGAATCAGGCCGGCGTGGTGCGCGTGGTGCTGGATGTGACGGGCGTGAAGGATTACACCGCTTCCCTTTCGAGCAATCCGCCGCAGCTGATTGTGGATTTGTACGGAACGACTGCGCCGGGTGCTCCGGTGCGCAGCGCGAAATTGAAGCACGACGCGCGGATGCCGCCTCCAGTAGCAGTGCCTGCGGAAGATTTGCGGGCGAATACCACGGGAGATTATGGGACGTCGGCGGACATTGGGCCGGATGCGACGGTGCTTGGGGCGACGAAGAGCGCTACGACTGCGCCATCTGTTTCGTCTGGAAATTCGACGGCCGCGCCTACGGTCCAAGCAGCTAACGGCAGTAATCCCGCGGTGGCGAATAACGGTGTAGTGAACGAGAAGAGCCAGCGCACCAAGCCGCTGAAGGTAACCAATGCCAGCGCGAAGCCGGATTTAATCCGCCCGGCAACGGCGCCCACGGCCACGCACGACGGCCAGGCGACCTTGACGCGCACGCTGGGATTGAAGATTGGGCGCATCGTGATTGACGCCGGCCATGGCGGGCACGATACCGGGACGATCGGGCCGACCGGACTGATGGAAAAGGATTTGTGTTTGGATGTGGCGCTGCGGCTGGGAAAGATTATTGAACAGAAATTGCCCGGAGCGGATGTGGTGTATACGCGCGCGGACGACACCTTTATTCCGCTGGAAGAGCGCACAAATATCGCCAATCAGGCCAAGGCGGATCTGTTTATTTCGATTCACGCTAATTCCAGCCAGGACCATGCGGCGCGCGGGATTGAAACCTACTATTTGAATTTGCGCGGCACGCCGGAAGCGATGGAAGTAGCGGCGCGAGAAAATGCCACGAGCGCGGAAGGGATTCACGACCTGCAAGATGTGGTGCGACAGATTGCACGCACGGAAAAAATCGACGAATCGAAGGAGTTTGCCGAGGACGTGCAGAATTCGCTGTCCAGCAAGATTCAGAAGTCGGCCAAGACGGTGAAGAATCGCGGCGTGCGCAAGGCGCCCTTTGTGGTGTTGATTGGCGCGGATATGCCGTCGATCCTTACGGAAATTTCGTTTCTGAGCAATCCCGCGGATGAGCAACTATTAAAGAAGCCGGAGCAGCGGCAGCATGTGGCTGAAGGAATTTTTTCGGGCGTGTCGAGTTATCTCGAGAGCTTGAATAGCGTGGCATTCAATCAGTCTGGCAAACCGGCGCGCCCTCGCGCTGCGGCGGCCTTGGAACAATCCAGCAACCAGAAATAGCGCCCCCAGAAAAAACTGCGGCAGCGAAGCCAGCTAATCAAGTAAGGCTGTTTCCAGAGGTTTTGTCCGCTACACGGTCGAATGCCGTCGCCACCTCCTACGATCGAGGTAAACAGGAGCCTCAAAGGCGAGAATATACGAGTAACTTGGAGCTGGGTTCTGGTGTCTAATATAGTGCAGGGATGCGCAGACTTACCTTCATGATCGTGGCGGTTTGGTGCTTGCTCGGCGTAACTGTGCCTGGGGTGTTTGCAGCCGGCAGCGAATCGGGCGGCAGCAAGAAGAGCGTACAACTGATTTTTCCTGAGCAATTTGGCGCATGGCGGGCTATCGGGCCGGCGATTGCGGCTGCGAATACCTCCGGAACTGCCGCGTTGGAGAGTGGCGAGGCCGGGCTACTCGAACGCATGGCGCGGGATTACAGCGACGGCAGAAACCAGGTTTCCTTGACGATTGCCAAGTTTCGCGATCCGACCGGGGCCTACGAGGGCTACACGGCGGAGCTGACTCCGGGGATGAAGCCTTCTTCGGCGGGGCCGCTATCGGCGGTTGACGATGCAAACCTAGTTGTGGAGATCGGTGACCTGCTGGTGCAGATTACCGGAGCAAAAAACATTACCGAGGGAGATCTGCAGAGTCTCATTAAGGAATTGCGCACGCATGCAGATCCCTCACCGCTTCCGCCGGTGCGCGGGTATTTGCCGGAACAGGGTTTAGTGGATGGTTCACAGAAATATGCGCAAGGTGCGGCGGGGTTTCAGAACGCAGTAACGTCGATTGGTCACCCCGAGTACGTGGGGATATCGTCCGAAATGGGATTTGTTACCGGGGCGGAGCCAGAAATAATGACGGCGCAGTACGCGTCAGGCGCGAACCACGGCGCGCTGCTCTTGATCCAGTACCCGAATCCACAGTTGGCTGAGCAGCATTTGCGGCATCTGCTTGGCGTGATTCCTGGAGGGAATGCCCGTGGGGCGCTGGAGCGCAAAGGTTCGCTGCTGTCGGTGGTGATTGCGCCGAGTTCGGCGACGTACGGAGCGAAATTGCGGCAATCCATCAATTACGAGACGCAGGTTACCTGGAATGAACCGAGCACGACCGCCACGGACCCGCCGATCGTCAGTACGCTGGTGAAAATATTTATCGGGACTGGCGTTTTCATGCTTGTGGCTGTGGTGCTGGGTGTGGCGTTCGGCGGCGTGCGGGTGCTGACGAAGAGATTCTTCCCGGGGAAGGTCTTTGATCGGCCGGAGCAGATGGAAGTGCTGCAGCTGGGGCTGTCCGGCAAACGCATTGACCCCCGCGATTTCTATTAGCCTACAGCCGTCCGGAAAATAACCGATAGTGTGCGAAGTGCGTCTAACTAACACGGGAATCTGACCATTGTTCCCACTCAACGTAAACTACTGATTACAAAAGGCATGCAAGTGAATGACCCAAGCGTGAGCGGAATAGTTTATCGGAAGGGACGACCGGCTAAGTGTGCCAGCGTGGCCGCCAAGCGATACGGGGCCAGGGTGTCGCTATTGTTCTGCCTGGCCGCGTCATGGAGCGCGGGGTGCTCAAAGACGGCTGGCAGCAACCCAAGCGCGTCCGAAGCGCCGCATGCGTTCCCGGTGCAGGTGCAGGTTACGCCGTCGGTCACGATACCGGATGCCACGGAGTACCTATCGATCCTGAAGTCGCGCCGGTCGGCAAACATTAACCCGCAGGTGGAAGGACAGATTACCAAGATATTTGTGAAGTCCGGCGATCAAGTAACCACCGGGACGCCGCTGATGCAGATCGACCCGCTGAAGCAAGAAGCCACGGTGGGCAGCCAGGACGCGGCGCGTGCGGCGCAAGAAGCCAACGTGAACTACGCGAAGATTCAACTGGATCGGCAGCAACGACTGTACGACGCGAAGGTGGTCGCCAAACAGGATTTGGACAACGCGCAGAGCACCTATGATGCCGCGGTAGCGCAACTAAAGTCGTTGTCGGATTTAGTGAAACAACAGGACGTGGAGTTGAAGTATTACAAGGTGGCGGCGCCGATGGATGGAATCGTTGGTGACATTCCGGTGCGCGTGGGCGATCGCGTGATTGTCTCCACGCTGTTGACGACTGTGGACCAACCCGGCGCATTGGAAGCGTACGTTTACGTGCCCGCGGACCGCGGGCGGGCCCTGCGACTGGGACTGCCGGTGGAGTTGCTGGACGAATCGGGAAACGTGGCGGCCAATTCGAAAATTACCTTTATCTCGCCGCAGGTGGACACCGACACGCAGACGGTACTGGCCAAGGCATCGATAGAGAATCCGGGCGCAAAACTCCGCATCGCGCAACAACTGCGCGCCAGAGTGATTTGGGGACAGCACGAAGGTCCGGTGATTCCAGTGCTTGCGGTGACACGGATCAACGGACAATTTTTTGCATATGTGACGGTGGACGAAGGCAAAGGGCCCGTGGCGCGACAAAAATTGCTGAAGGTGGGCGATACCGTGGGCAACGACTTTGCGGTGCTCGACGGACTAAAGCCCGGCGATCACGTGATCGTTTCCGGAACGGACTTTCTGCAGGACGGGATGCCGGTGGCTGAGACGGTGCAAAACACCGCGCCAGCCGCGGGCAAGACTGGTACCGGCCGCTAGCCGCCATGGCGATGAGCTTCGTTAGCGCGGACTCCACGAAAATGGAAAAACACTTTGTTTGTTGATTTCTTTATTCAGCGCCCGGTCTTCGCCACCGTGTGCGCACTCTTCATCGTGCTGGCGGGAGCCATCTGCATCCCGACGCTGCCGGTGGCGCAATTTCCAGATTTGGCGCCGCCGCAGGTGGTGGTTTCCAGCGGATATATCGGCGCAAACGCGCAGACGGTGGAATCCGCGGTAACCATCCCTTTGGAACAGGCTATCAACGGCGTTCAAGGGATGAAATACATTGCGTCCACGAGCAGCAACGACGGCACCAGCATTATCACCGTAACGTTCGACGTCTCGCGCAACGTGGACCTGGCCTCCGTGGACGTGCAGAACCGCGTGAATCAAGCGCTCGGGCGCCTGCCTGAAGCCGTAAAAAATACCGGAGTAATCATCACCAAACAGGCCACGGGGTTTGTTTTTGGCGCGGGCGTGTATACCGAACACGGCGAGTACGACAGCCTGTTCCTGAGCAACTATTTGGACGTGTATGTGAAGGACGCCGTCAAGCGCGTGCCAGGCGTGGGCGACGTGCAGATTTTCGGGGAACGCAAATACGCCATGCGATTGTGGCTGGACCCCGCAAAACTTGCGCAGCGCGGGCTGACCGCCACGACACTATTGAACGCGCTGCAGGAACAGAATGTGCTGGTGGCCGCGGGAGCGGTCGGCAAACCGCCGGCGCTGAACGGCCAAACTTTTCAGGTGAGCGTGCGGGCCATCGGACGGCTGACGGATGCGTCGGAATTCGAAAATATTATTTTGAAGACTGGGACTGACGGGACGCTGGTGCGGCTAAAGGACGTGGGCCGCGCGGAGCTGGGCGCGGAAGATTACAGCTCGGTATTGCGCTTCGACGGACATGAAGCAGTGGGTTTCGGCGTGACGCAATTGCCAGGCGCTAACGCTCTGGATGTGGATAAAGCGGCGAAAGCCGAGCTACTTCTGCTCTCCAAGAACTTTCCTCCTGGATTGAAATATGCCGTGGCGTTCGATACTACCGCGGTAATCGGCGAATCCATTCAAGACGTACTGGTCACGTTGCTGGAAGCAATCTTCCTGGTGGTGCTGGTGATTTATCTGTTTTTGCAGGATTGGCGTAGCACGCTGATTCCGGCCATCACCATCCCGGTATCGCTGGTAGGAACGTTTATTTTTATCAAGGCGCTGGGATTTTCAATTAACACCCTTACGCTCTTCGGAATCACGCTGGCCACGGGATTGGTGGTTGACGATGCCATCGTGGTAATTGAAAACGTCGAGCGGCATATCACGGAAGGCATCACCGAGCCGCACAACGCGGCGTCCGTGGCTATGAAAGAAGTCGCCGGCGCGGTGATCGCGACATCGCTGGTGTTGGTTGCGGTGTTTGTGCCCGTTGCGCTGTTTCCCGGAACCACGGGAATTTTATTTCGCCAATTTGCGCTGACCATCGCATTTTCCGTGGCCATTTCGGCGTTTAATGCGCTTACCTTGACGCCGTCGCTGTCCGCGATTCTGCTCGGACATCATCGCGAGCGCGCGCAAGGGCGATTCTTTAAAGCGTTCAATCGCGTGGTGGAAGCCGGCACAGAGCGCTATCGTCGCGTCCTGACTCGCGGCATCCAGTGGAGATTCGCCGCGCTGTTGGTGTTTGCGTTGCTGCTGGGAGCCACGTACCTGCTTTATATGCGCGTACCGCAAGGGTTCATTCCGGAGGACGATCAAGGCTATGTAATTGTCGCGGTAAACGCGCCGCAAGGTGCGTCGCTGCAGTACACGCTGGATCTTTGCAGCAAGGTGGAAGAGATAGCCAGCCAGACGAAGGACGTTGAAGGCACTTTTGCTATCGGCGGATTCAGTTTCGCCGGTTCAGCTTCCAATCGCGCGCTGGTGTTTTTGCCGCTGAAGCCATTTGCCGAGCGCAAGGGAGAAAGTCATAGCGCGAACGCGGTCCTGGCGCAACTGCGCGGTCCGCTGATGAGCATTCAGGGAGGCTTCGTGATCCCCTTCAATGCGCCTGCGGTGCAAGGATTGGGAAATTTTGGCGGGTTCAGTTTTCAGGTGGAAGATCTGGGGCGCAACTCGCTGCAAACTATTTCGAACGCCACCAACAAGCTGATCGTCGCCGGCAATTCCAGTAAAGACGTAACCGGTTTGTTCACCAGTTTTACGGCGAATGACCCACAATATGTGGTGCACATCAATCGCGAAAAAGCGAAAAGTTTGATGGTGCCACTCAATCAGATTACCGACGCGTTGCAGGTGTACATGGGCTCGGTGTACGTAAATGACTTCGATTTCAACAATCGCGCGTATCGCGTGTACTTGCAGGCCGACGCGCCCTTTCGCGCCACATCAAAGGACATTTCACAATATTATTTGCGTTCGGATACGGGAAAAATGATCCCGCTGGATAACGTGGTGGACGTGGAGCAAACGGGCAATCCGCAGGTGATCAGCCATTTCAATCTGTTCCGTTCCGCGGAAGTGGACGGCTCGGCCGCGCCGGGCAAGAGCTCGGGAGACGCCATTGCAGCGATGGAAGATCTGGCGAAAAAGAACCTGCCCAACGGCATGACCTACGAATGGAGTGGGTTGTCGCTGGAAGAGATCGAATCTGGCGGCAAGGCGGCCATTTTATTTGGCTTGGGACTTTTGGTGGTATATCTGACGCTGGCCGCGCAATACGAAAGTTACGTATTGCCGTTTATCGTGTTGCTGGCCGTGCCCGTGGCGCTGCTCGGCGCGATTGGCGCGGTGGCTTTGCGCGGCTTGCAGAATGATGTGTATTGCCAAGTGGGATTGGTCATGCTGATCGGCTTGGCAAGCAAGAACGCGATCTTGATCGTGGAGTTTGCGGAACAGTTGCGGGCGGACGGTCGCTCGACGGTGGACGCGGCGATTGAGGCGGCGCGAATTCGCTTGCGCCCAATTCTGATGACCTCGCTGGCGTTTATCCTCGGTGTGGTGCCCTTGGTGCTGGCGACGGGCGCCGGGCGCGCGGGAAGAATTTCCGTGGGCACCACGGTATTTGGCGGGATGATCGCGGCCACCACGCTGAATCTTTTATTTATTCCAGTTCTGTACGTGATCGTGCGGAGCGTGGTCAAGGGCGGGCGACCGACGCATCAGATTCCTCATCAAACACCCCCGGCAGCCCTCGATGCAGCGGTGCCAGAGTAAGGGTAGATCGAGGTATTGTGGGCGAGGTTCAGGGCTTCGAATCCTCCGCTATCGTATTCAAGACAAAAGAGATGTTGCTCGCGAAGCGTTAAACCGCTATCATTCCCGCACTTATGAAGAGGCACCCCGCTGGCTCGTTTCCGAGCTCGGCTTCCGCGTCGCGGTCGGACGGCAGACCGAAGCGGTTTTCGCTTTTTTTTCTATGTGTTGCCTGCCTCGCGCTGGCCGTGGCGAGTCCGAATGCCGTTCATGCGCAGAGCAATCCTACGTCGGCGGGCGCAGGTGGTCTCGCTCCGATTCGACAATATATTTCCACCGGGTGGGACACGCTGACGCGTTCGCTTTCAGAGTGTTCGAACGTGGTGGATCCGAAGCTGGCAGCCTCCGAATCGGTTTTGTATTTCCCCGCGGATTTTTCCGTGCCGTCGAAAATGGATGCGCTACGGCAGCGCTGCAATTTCCAGATCAGGCATCTTCCCAAGAAAATTCAAATTCCCGGCGAAATTGATCCGGGGACTCTCGACGCGCAGGGGCTGCTGTATCTCGAACACCCTTACGTGGTCCCCGGCGGCCGCTTCAACGAGATGTATGGCTGGGACAGCTATTTCATTATTCGTGGACTGGTGCGCGATGGCCGCGTGGAGTTGGCGCACGGCATGGTGGAAAATTTCTTTTTTGAGATTGCGCAGTACGGCGAAGTTTTGAACGCGAATCGCAGCTATTACCTCAGCCGCTCGCAACCACCATTTTTGACCTCCATGATTTTGTCGGTGTACGACGCGCAGAAAGCCGCTGGTCACGAAGACCTCGCCTGGCTTGAGAAGGCTTACGGCTACGCGGTGCGCGACCATGATATGTGGACGCGGGAACCGTTACTGGCGGGCGATACGGGACTTTCACGGTATTTCGATCTCGGAGAGGGCCCTTCCCCAGAAAGCGTGAAGGACGAGACTGGGCACTATCGCGATGTAGCGGCGTATTTCCTGCTGCGCCCTGCCGCGGATGAAGCTTACGGGCAGAGTTATGTAGTGCTCAAGGACGACGCAAAGCCGAGCGCTGCGATTTTCGGCTCGCCATATCAGGTGCAGGTTTGCGACGTGGCGAAGACCATGAGTCGGCCAGAATGCACAGCGACGGCCACGGTGTCGCTTAGTGGGGATTTCTACAAAGGCGACCGCTCGATGCGCGAATCGGGGTTTGATATTGCGTTTCGCTTTGGCGCGTACGGCGCTGGGACGCACCACTTTGCCCCAGTTTGTCTGAACAGCTTGCTGTTCAAGACCGAGAAAGATCTGGAGCAGATGAGCTTGGCTCTCGGCAAGAACGGCGAATCGGAGCACTGGAAAAAGCTGGCCGCGGAGCGGCAAGCAAACATCCAGAAGTATCTGTGGGATGCCGAGCGGGGCCGTTTCTTTGACTACGATTTCGATAGAAAACAGCGCTCTACTTACGACTACATAACCACGTTTTACCCCTTGTGGGCGGGCCTGGCCACGCTGGAACAAGCTCGCGCGGTTACCAGCCACATCGGAATTTTTGAGCGGCCGGGCGGCTTGATGATGAGCCCCTACGAAACCGGCGGCCAGTGGGACGCACCGTACGCCTGGGCACCGACACAATTACTGGCCCTGGTGGGCATGCGGCGCTACGGTTTTGAGGAAGACGCGAATCGCGTGTCCTACGAGTTCCTGAGTACCGTGGCGGAGAATTTTCGCCGGGATTGGACGATCCGCGAAAAATACAACGCCGTTACGCGCTCTTCGGAGACGGCGGTGACCGCGGGGTATCACATGAATATCGTCGGCTTCGGATGGACGAACGGCGTATTTCTGGATTTGTTGCACGACCTGCCGAAGCCGCTGGTGGAAAAGTTGGCGAAGGAACAGGACCAACCAGCGACCGCGACACGCTGACGTCGGATTTCTCGCCGACGCCGTACGAAAAGCGCCGGGACTAACAGCCCGGCCGCTGGAAAGACGCATGCTCAGGCTTACGCTGCGGTGCCCTCTTCATTCGAATCGTGAAACTCCAATATTACTTTGGGATCCGCGGGCGGCGTCGCGCCGACTTGCGATGCGACCCATGAACCCATCCGGTTGGCGGCAGCGTTCATGGCGCGCAGCGGAGCCTTGCGCAAATATTTGTGCACCAGGGCCGCGGTGAACGCATCGCCGGCGCCAACGGTGTCTTGCACTTTCACGGGATGGCCGGGATGTTCATCCGTGGCCTTCGCCGTAACCAGCAGGCTTCCCTGTCCGCCGCGGGTCACGCACACGAGTTTGAGTCCGTATTCCTTGAGTATCCATTGCGCGGCGCTTTGCTGATCGCGCGCTGTGCCTCCAAGCAACTCGGTGACGCGCATGATTTCGTCGTCGTTCAGCTTCATGATATCGGCGCGGCTCGCGGATTCCGAAAGAACGTCCTTATTAAAAAATGCCTGCCGCAGATTTACGTCAAAGATGCGCAGCGTTCCAGGGCGCACGGCTTCGAGGAACGCCAGGATGGTGGCGCGGGATTGCGCGGAGCGCTGTGCTAGGGAGCCAAAGCACACTGCGTCAGCCTTCGCAGCAAGCTCCCGCCACTGCGGAGTCCACTCGAAAAAGTCCCACGCTACCTTTTCCATGATTTCGAATTTCGGCTGGCCTTCCGCGTCAACGGTTACATTGACGGTGCCGGTCGTACGATCGGCGTCTACTTGCAGAAAAGTTGCTGGAAGCCCGAGTCGCGTCAGGCGGCGCGCGGCGGCGTTGCCGAGGCGGTCTTTGCCCACGCGGCTGGCTACCAGCGCGTGGTCGCCGAGTAGCGCCGTCATGTACGCAAAATTCGCCGGCGCTCCGCCGAGTTGCTTGCCCGAGGGCAAAAGATCCCAGAGCATTTCGCCGAGTCCAACGACGGTGAATCGTTCATTGGAAGCCGCGGTTTTTTTCGCCGGAGTTGTTTTAGGGCTTTTCATTTTGGTGGGACTGCAGTTGCTCCGCGAGCTTAAGTTCTCGTTCGGCGTCATCGGCGCGGCCAAGATCGCGATACGCCTGGCCCAGCAGATGATGCGGAATCGGGTTGTTGGGGTCCATAGTCAACGCGCGCTGCAGCGCTCGCATCGACAATTCAGCTTCGCCTTTTTTCTCCAGTACTTTGCCCAGAAGTATATACGGACCAGTGGAGGTGGGGTCCAGCCAAATAGAACGCTGCAGTAGTTTTTCGGCGTCATCGTATTTTTGCAGGCGGGATTGCGCGTCGGCCAGCTTGTAATAAGCCGCGGCGTAGCCAGGATTGATGGACAGCTCGGCCTGGAATTGCGCGACGGCCTCAGGAATCTTGGATTGATAAAGGTACAGTTCACCGAGTAACTCGTGAGCGAGCGGCAGTTTGGGATCGAGGCTGGCAGCTTTGCTGGCGTACTCCTCCGCGACCGGACCGAAATCCTGGCGCAGCAACATGCGAGCGGTGAAAAGATAGCTGGCGGCGGATTCCGGGCCAACCGCGAACATCTTGGCGAAGGCGTGCCGTGCTTGCGGATAGTCTTTCGCCTGGATGTAGCAGATCCCCAAAATGTAAGCCGCATCGACATTTGCCGAGGCGTACCACGTCTGCACCCTTTCGAGCAGCGGGATGGCTTGCGCCGGCCGGCCCGCCAAGTAGTAGGAGAGGCCGAGCAGCTGGGTGGCTTCCTCATCGCGAGGATTTTCCTCCAGTGCGGCGGAAAGATATTTGGCGGCGCTCAGGAAGTCGCTTTTTTTGTAGTAGGCCACGCCGAGTTCGCGCGACAGCCCGGGCACAGCAGCATTTTTCGATTGTAGGTCCAGAAGTTGGGTGATGGCGTCATCAAACTTGCCAAGCTGCAAGAGATGGCGCGCGGCGGCGAAATCCGCCGCGCCGGCTTCCGTTGCTACGCGAGGAGCGGGCGCAGTGATCTGGGTTGAGGCCTCCGGTGGTGCCGTCTGCGCTGTCTGCGCAAACGCCGGAGTCGCGGCACACAAAACAAGCATCAGCGGCCCGAACAGGAGCTCTAGCCGGCAGACCTTCGTCGCTGCATTACAGGCCACGTGAAGAAATCCCTCAAGGAAAGCACCAAGATTAGAGCATAAAAAACGGGGAGCCCGTGAGGGCTCCCCGTTGGGTGTGGGGTGGTCGTGTTTGGGTTAAAAAGTTACGCGCAAGCCAAACTGCAGTTGGCGCATGCCGGTCGGGGAGCCTGGGGAGCCGTCCGCTTCGATATCCTGGATCTGTCCCGCGTTGCCTTTGTTGGCAGGACCTGCGCAATCGATGCAGGTATTGCCCTGGTTGGAGTTGAAGCCAAAGTTGACATGGTTGAACACGTTGTAGGCGTCAAAGCGGAACTTCGCGTTGATGCGCTCGGTAATCTTAAAGTTCTTCGTCAACGAAAGATCGGAGAAGAAGGTATTCGGCCCCGTGAAGGTGTCAAATCCCACGTCGCCGATTGTGCCGCACGCCGGGAGGGAGAATGCCCCTGACGTCGGTCGCGCCAAGGTGCAGGCATCTACGCCAACGTCGGCGGGCGTCAACGCACTCTGGGTGCTGAGCGATGGGACAGGCACGAACTCCACCCAGACGCCGTTCACTTTTCGCGGACCTACCTGGAAGCCTTGGCCGGTGAGGTTCGGACGGCACGGCCCAATGTTTCCCGAAGTCTCGCCGCAGTCGCCGAGGGTTGCTGTCCAAGGCAAGCCGCTGCTGTATGTCAACGTATTCGTTATCTGCCAACCACCGACCACGTAGTCGAGCGCCCGGCTGGCATCGCCGAGGAAGTGCTTTCCTCTGCCGAACGGCAATTCGTAGACGGAGTTGAACACGAAGACTTTATCGCGGTTGTACTGGTCAGGGCCGTAGGCAATCTTCGGGTTCACGTCGTAATAGCCTTGATCGAAGGCATTCGAATGGGAGAAGGTAAAGTGCGCCAGGAACTGCAACCCGTTCGAGAAGCGCTTTTCGACCTTGGCCTGAAGTGAATTGTAGTTGCTACTGGAGTCGTTGCCGAAGTAGGTCAGGTCCACCGCGCAACAAGGCGGTGTTGGAATCTGTACCCCTCCAGGACCAGTGAAACTGAATCCGGGATATGTAAAGGACGGAATGCCGTTCTGGAAATACTTGCGACGGTCGTTAGGCGGCAAGAAGGGATTGAATGACCCTAGAGCCACGTCCCCTTGCGGGCACGGATTCAACAAAGGATTAGTGCACACTACAACGTCAGTGCCGCCTCCGACGGCCGGCTCGTTCGGGTTGTAAGAGGGCCCGCTAGGATTGAAAACGTGCGTCCCTTTGTTTCCGACGTACGCGATCTCCACGGAAATCGTCGACGTGACCTGACGTTGCACGGTCGCATTCCACGCGTCCACGGTCGGCAAGCGCTGTATCGTGGGCCTAATTCTCGAGCTGGACGTGCCGTCCAGACCGAGGAGCGGCAAAGTGCCCGTAGGCGAGATCGAAGATATCACCTGCGAGAAGTTGAAGGCCGGGGGCCCTTGTGCCAGCGTAAATACCGGCGACATATTGTTCGTCGCGGCCGAATTCAAGTTGGAGTCCGCAATCGATTGGTTGGCCAAAACCGGCAGATTCTGCGTTACCACGTGACCAAAGTTCGAACCAAACACGCCCAAGTCAAAACTGCGACCATAGCCGACGCGCACAACCGTCTTGGGATCGTATGAGTAGGCGATTCCGAGGCGCGGGGCAAAAGCCTTATAGGTGTTGTCGATGTTGCCGTTCAAGCCCACACCGCCGTAGCCCGCTACGCGTATAACGCCCTGATCCAAATTAGCGAAGCCACCGTTCCCTTTGGCGTTGACATACTCTGGATCGTAGATTTCCCAGCGTAGTCCGTAATTGAACACCAGCTTGCTGGTGACGCGCCAGGTATCCTGTCCGTAGAAGAAGAAGCGTCGTTGCCGCTCCGCGGCATCCGTGCTGGTGCTCACAAAGCGTTGGAACGAGGTTACGTCACCCAGAAGGAATGTGGCCAGACTGAGCCCGCCATCCCCACCGTTCGAGGTGCCGCCGGCGTCGAAGTTGAGAATACCAGTGCGGTTGTTGTCGCTGGGAACGCGCAGGTTCTCAGCGTAACGAATATCCGTTCCAAACTTGATCTGGTGATTGCCCTTGATCTTCGTCCAGTTGGATACGGTTTGAAACTGCTGTTCGCTTTCGGTCAACGGGCAGTTGCAGCGGCCAACGTTGAGGCCGTCTCCAAATGGCGTAAATTGGTTATTGCCACCGGCCGTGAGGTTAAAAGAGGACAGGCCTCCGGTTTCTGACGATCCAAGGTTCAGGCCAGGAATTCCGAACGCGGTCATAGGTGCCATGTTCGCGTCGGAATAAGCCGTCTCCGGGTTGTACTTGAAATAACCGAACCGGAAGTCCGTGAGCAATGTGTTTCCGATGGCCTTATCGAAACCAACCGCGAGGCTGTAATTGTGAACAGTCGACGACCCGTTCAGACCGCCCGGACCAAATCCTTGGCCACCAAGTTCGCCCAAGGCTCCCAAACCGGCGAGGTTGAAGTAATCCAGGCTGAATCGCCCGAAAACTTGGAAGTTGTGCGGTGCGTTGTAGTCGACGCGAATGTCGAAGGCGTTCTGGTTGAAGTTACCCGAGCCTGAGCCTACGAAATTGTTCGTTAGGCTCGTAGCCGTTGGTGCCGGAAACGCTGCCAAAACGGCTGCCGCCTGCGCGGAGATATCAGCGATGGGAATCATATTATTGGCAAACGGCAAGCGACCGGTACCGGTCAGCGGATTACTACCGGGAGTATTCGGATTAAAGACTTGCCCGGTGCCGGTCTGGACGGTTCCGAGATACTGGCTCAAATCGCAGAACCCCGGCGTATTGCTCGTGGCGTTTGTCAGCGGGTTACAGGTGCTTGCCACTTCGGCCGTAGGATCTGTCGAAACCTGCGACGCGCCGCTGATCTCTCGCACACCCTGATAGTCGCCAAAAACAAACAGCTTGTTCTTGATGATCGGAGCACCGGCGGAAATACCGAAATCTTTGTATGTAGCATTCGGTAGCGTGCCGAATTGCGTGAAGGGATCACGCGCTTGCTGGTCGCTCCCGCGGTAATCATAAAACCCTGTGCCGTGGATTTCGTTACTTCCAGACTTCGTCTGCACGGTAATGACGCCCGCGACGGCCTTGCCGAACTCCGCGTTGTAATTCTGCAGTGCGATCTTCGTTTCTTGAATGGCGTCCAGATTGGGGTTAACCACAATGATTCCCAAGATGGCGTCTTGATTGTCCGTACCGTCTAAAATAAACGACGTTCCGCTAAAATGCTGGCCATCCACGAAAATCTGCTGCCCGCCTTGCGGGTTTTCCGTGGCCGCGTGACTCCAGCCAACTATCTTCTGCGTTCCGGGCGATAGCAACTCAAGATTGGTAAAATTCCGGTTGAGCAACGGCAAGTCTTCGACATACTTCTGGTTGAACTCGATGGCCACGTCCGCGCTCTGCGTCTTCAGTTGAGGGACTTCGCCGGTCACCTCGACGGTTTGGTTCACCGCGCCGACCTGCATCTGGGCGTCAACCTTGGGTGCCTCGTCAGCGGATACTTGAACGGACGGGACGTCGTAGCTCTTGAAGCCCGCGGCTTCAACCTTCACGCTGTAGGTGTCGGGGATTAAATGCGAGACGGTGTAGTAGCCGCTTTCGTTGGTGGTGGTTTCCTGAGCGGTATTTTTGGTGGTTGAAGTGACGGTGACTTTCGCCCCAGCCACCCCCGCGCCTTGCGTGTCGGTAACGGTGCCGACGATGCTGCCATACACGGCCTGCCCCATCGTGACCGGAGCATTCAAAAGGAATCCAGCGGACAACACAACGAGCAAAACCACAACCATGCGCCTGGCCATTCCACCCCTCCTCAAAACACACGATCAATGTCCCACGGTGAACAGGCCCGACTCCCCCGAGAGCCGAACCAAAACGGGCTAGTGCAAAACGATTACGCGGTACGATAAAACAATTATGATGATGCGTCTTATCAATATTTTGCGGGCATCCGTAAGTCTCACTGCGTCTGATACCGTTACATTTCGTAAGCCCCGCGCTTGCAGTTAGTTGTCCGGCTTGGTAGGCTCCTGTTACATGGCTGTTACCGGGGTGGGGGATGTTGCCTAAGGCCCAAGTCCTGACGGAAATCGATAAACTGGTTAATAGTCAGGCGCTGCATGGATCCGAATCACTATGCAAGCTCTTGCGCTACCTGGCCAACCACGCCTTAGAACATCCGGGCGCGTCGCTCAAGGAATACCAGATCGCCACAGAAGTCTTCGGCCGCCAGGCGGATTTCGATCCGCAACTCGATTCCATGGTGCGGGTACAAGCCGGGAGGCTGCGCACCAAATTGAGCGAGCACTACAGCACTGCGGGCGCATCGGACGCCATCTGCGTGGAGTTGCCCAAAGGCACCTACGTCCTGACGTTTCACGACCCTCCGTACGGTAGCCTTAAGCACCAGAATGGGGCTTCGCACGACGCTCTTCTGCACCCGCAACCAGATGGATCGACCCAGTCGCTAGTGCTCCCTCGCAAATGGGTGGCCGCCGTGGCCACGCTGTCAATTCTATTGGCTGCGGCGCTCGCGGTCATCGGCATGCTCATCTGGGCACGAAGGTCCGTTCCGCATTCCACCGTTTCAGCGAGCGAAGCTCCGTCGCCGACCTTCCGCACCTTTTGGTCTGGCTTTCTGGCCGGCCCTGAACTTCCTCTCGTGATATTCAGCAACGCGCAGTTCGTTGGCCTTCCCGGCACCGGAATGCGTTATTTTGACGCCGCGAGAGATACCGGCGCGAAAACCCTCGATCACTACACCGGCGTAGGCGAAGTGCTGGCGGTTCACGACCTGGATATGGTTTTTGGCTCCCTGCACCAATCGCTGCGCATCAAGCGCGGCAGTCTCTTTACCCTGGATGACGCCAAAAATAACAATTTGATCTTTATCGGCTCGCCGTCGGAAAACCTGGCCCTACTGGAAATTCCCAGTACCAAAGAGTTTACGTTTCGCCGCGTGACCTCTGGGGTGCGCAAGGGCGATACGGAAGTGGTGAATGCGCGGCCCTTGGGCGGCGAAACCAGCGAATATCTGGCGTCGCCATCGAATCAGACGCTGGTGGAAGATTATGCCGTGGTAGCGTTGGTGCCCGGCATGAATCCCCAATATTCCGACTTGATTCTGGCCGGCACCACGACAATTGGCACGCAGGCTGCCGTGGAATTCGTCTGCGGCGAAAATACTTTGCAGCAGTTGTTGACCCGTTTGTCCGTTTCCAAAGCTTCTGAGCTAAAACCCTTTGAAGCCATCATCCGCGTGAAGGTAGCCAGAGGCGTTCCCGTGGAATCGGAAATCGTCGCCTTGCGCACCAACGCGCATCCATGAAAACTCTGTCTGCTCCTCGCGGCTTGCTCGGGCGCTTCAGGGCTGCGGTTGCGGTGTCGCAAATTGCGCATCCAGCCGCGAAGCCTCCTGCAATTCTTTTTGCGCGCCATCAGCGTCCCCTTTACGGCGCAGCGCCATTCCCAATTGATAGTGCGCCGCCGCGTAATCCGGCTTAGCGTTGATGGCGGCGCGAAACTGAGAAATCGCGCCGTCTAAATCTCCCGCACTCATCAGCCGTTTGCCAGAGTTTGTGGCGAACACGGCTGACTGCAGATTGTTTTTATCTCGCGCGATCTCTGCGCCGGCCTTGCTTTCTGCCGCCGCCCCGGCAACATCGCCGAGCTGTCGCAATACCGCCGCGAGCGTGGTATGGGCCCCCGAAAAATCAGGCTGCAGCCGAATCGCTTCGCGCAGCGCGGCCGCGGCATCCGACGGTTTTCCTTCCTGCTTTAAGACCGTTCCCAGCGTGTAATAAGCTTCCGCGTAATCCGGCCGGGAGTGAATCGCGGCGCGAAGCTCTCGTTCGGCGGCAGGCAGTTCACCCTCCTGCCAAAGTGTCACGCCCAGCGTGTAGTGCGCGTCAGGCTGGTCGGGATCAATCTCCGTGGCCTTGCGAAATTCTGCGACGGCCTCTGGTAAGTGATCCTTAAGCTTTAGCGCCAGCCCTAAGTCGTAGTGAAGCGTCGGATCGTTCGGAGCGGTTTTTAACGCCGCGCTGAACTGTTCGACCGCCGCATCAAAATCGGTCATCTGCAAATATGCTGCGCCCAGATTTTTGCGATATTCGCTGTCGCCCGGCCGCAAACGCAGCGCCGTCTCAAACTCCACCACCGATCCCTTACCATCGCCGATCTGTAGCAGCGCAAGCCCCAGATTATTGTGCGCATCGGCATTGTCCGGCTGCAGCGTGGTCAGTTTTCGAAACGCCGCGGCGGCTTCGTCGACTTCCCCCACCCGTTGCAGCAACAAACCCAGGTCGTGCAGCGCCTCCGGAAAATCCGGCTGCGTCTGCAGCGCCGCGCGGTATTCCACGATGGCCCCTTCCGCCCTGTTTTCGGCACGCAGTACGCGCCCCAGATAATAGTGTGCCTGCGCGTTATTGGGATCGATGCGCAACGCGATGCCCAGTTCCGCTTCCGCTTGCTCGGGCAAATGTTGTCGCTCGCGAAGGACGCCAAGATGTAAATGCGGCAGCAGCGATTCCGGCGCCAGCTCCGCGGCTTTTTCGAACTGCGTCACGGCGTCGATTAGTTTTTCCTGCTGCACCAGTATGGTTCCCAGTTCGTCGTACAGCTGCGCGCGTTGCGGTTCCGCCTCGATAGCGCGCTGAAATGTTGCCACCGCCGCGCTCAGGTCGCCCGCCAACGCCTGGGCGCGCGCCAGCGTGCGTTGCGCTTCAGAGTCTTCGGGCGCCAGTCTTACTGCTTCGCGAGCTTCCGTAAGCGCAAGCTGGGTATCACCTTTTTGCAGATAAGCGTCAGAAAGATTGGTCCGCGCCTGCACGAACTCCGGCTTCAGCCGCACCGCTTCTTGCAATTGCGGAATCGCCGCCGCCGCGTCACCTTGCGTCAGCAGCACAAACCCAAGCGAGTTATGCGCCTCGGCGCTGGAAGGCGCCAGGCGGACGACGTCTTCGAAGATGGTTCGTGCTCCAGCGAGGTCGCCCGCCTGCAGTTTCGCCATCCCTTTCGCGTACAGCGCGTTCGGGTCGTCGCGTTTTCCAGTAGCCGGCGTTCGGGAGGTCTGCGCGTGTACGAAGTACGGGCCCAGCGAAAGGAAAAAACCCGCTGCGACAATCGCATGAAATCTGCATCGTCGAGACGCGCCAATATCCTTCATCGCTAGACAGCAATTTTTCATCCTTCGGATATTCGCAGCATCGCCGTGCGCAATGCTAGTATTTTCACGAAGTGCGACGCCGTAGTATTCATCGGAATCTGGGTCGTGAAGCTACAAGGTCGCAACCGTTGCCGAACACGCCGAGGTCTACCTTTCTGTCACAAGTTTTCCTACTCCGCTGCGAGTTCCGCAAAGCTCTCACGTTCTTCCTTGCGCTAACTTCGCTGGCGATTCCCAGCCCCGCGCAAACTCCAGCCCTAAAGCCCATCGCGCCATCAACGCCGCAAGTCACAACCCAGAAAGCGGCGGCCGCTCCGCAACCTCTGGCCTACTTCACCGACCGCGCCACCTCCGCCGGCCTCACCGGCAAAACCATCTTCGGCGGGGTCAACACCAAAAAATACATCATCGAAACCACCGGCACCGGCGTGGCGATTTTTGACTACGACAACGACGGCTGGCCAGACATCTTCATCGTCAACGGCACCACGCTCGACGGTTTTCCCGCAGGCCAAACTCCCACCAGCCATCTCTACCACAACAATCGCGACGGCACTTTCACCGACGTGACGCAAAAAGCCGGGCTCACCCACACCGGATGGGGCCAAGGTGTCTGCGTCGGCGACTACGACAACGACGGCAACGAAGATCTCTTCGTCACTTACTACGGAAAAAATATTTTGTATCACAACAATGGCAACGGCACCTTCACCGACGTCAGCGAAAAAGCCGGCGTCGCAGGTACCGGAAAATCCTGGGGCAACGGCTGCGCTTTCGTCGACTACGACCGCGACGGCCATCTCGATCTCTTCGTCGCCAACTACGTCGACTTCGACGTCACTACCGCGCCGGCCCCCGGCGATCGCCCGAATTGCATCTGGAAAGGTGTGCCGGTAATGTGCGGCCCCATGGGCCTGCAGTCCTCCAGCAATATTCTCTACCACAATCGCGGCGACGGCACTTTCGAAGACGTAACCAAAAAAGCTAACATCGACAAAACCAACGGCCACTACTCCCTCAGCGTCTCCACGCTCGATTTCGACGAAGACGGCTGGCCGGACATCTACGTCGCCTGCGACAGCACCCCCAGCATCCTCTATCGCAACAACCACGACGGCACCTTCACCGACGTCGCCGTCCTAGCCGGCGTGGCCTTCAACGAAGACGGCAAAGAGCAAGCCGGCATGGGCTCCACCATCGCCGACTTCAATGGCGACGGTCACCTGGACATTTTCAAAACCAATTTTTCCGACGACACCTCGACGCTCTATCGCAACAATGGCAACGGCACCTTCGACGATGTCACCACCGCCGCCGGACTAGGCCTCCACACGCAATACCTCGGTTGGGGTACCATGTTTTTCGATTTCGACAACGATGGCTGGCCCGATCTCCTGCTAGTGAACGGCCACGTCTATCCAGAAGTAGATTCGCAGCATCTAGGCAGCAGCTATCAAGAGCCGCGCATTCTCTACCACAACAACGGCAACGGCACCTTCACCGATATTTCTGCGTCGGCGGGTCCTGGAATAACCACTGTCAGCTCTTCTCGTGGCCTGGCCATCGGCGATCTGTGGAACGACGGCCAGCAATCCGCGGTAGTAAGCAACATGAACGCCGCGCCAAGCCTGCTGGTCAACGGCATCCACAATCCAAATCACTGGATCGCCATCAAGACGGTCGGCACAAAATCCAATCGCGACGGCATCGGTGCAAGAATTCGCGTAAAAGTCGGCCCGCGCGTTCTAGTCGACGAAGTCCGCAGCGGTTCAAGCTACGATTCAAACAACGACATGCGCGTGCATTTCGGCCTGGGCGTCGCACCAAAAGTAGACTGGATCGAAATCCGCTGGCCCAGCGGCCTCATCGAGCGCTTCGACAATCCGGCTATCGACAAAATCCACTCACTCAAAGAAGGCGCTGGCAAGCGTATCCTCGACAACTAATGAGATCTTTTCTTCTCTGCGCTCTCTGTGCTCTCTGCGTTGAAATCCCAACTCAGCTAATCCGCAACTCTCACCTCTTACCGCCCCGCGCTATGTCAAACGCCACGGTCCGCGTAATCCCCCGACTTTCAGTAACGTAATAAACCTGATTCGCCTTTAAATCCTTCAGCGTATCCACCGCCCCGCTGGGCCACCTCACTTCCAGTAACTCCACTTTCTCCGCCTTCCCAATTCCGAAATGCACCCTCAAATCATTCTGCGAAATATAACTCCCCCCGCTCCGCACTTCATCAATCTGCGCATGCGGATTCTTCTCGTCCGCCGGATGCGTCACGCACCGCAACCGCGCCCCAATTCCGCTGCGATTCGATTTCACCCCGATCGTCCGCACCTTGATCCAGTTCTGCTTCACCGTGGAATCGCAGCGTAGGAGTTGCGGAAAATCATTAACCGTATTCACCACCACATCGATGTCTCCATCATTATCAAAATCTCCGAACGCACACCCCCGCGCCGCGACCGGTGTCACGATCCCCGGTCCGCCCCGCGCGGAAACATCCTCAAATCGCCCGTCGCGCATATTTCGATACAACAGCTTCTGCTGCGGATACCCGGCCTCCGTCCGCAACTGCTCCACTTCCGGATACACATGCCCGTTGCAAATCAAAATATCCGGCCAGCCATCGTTGTCCATATCAAAAAATCCGCAGCCCCACCCAAGAAATTGCGTGTGCTTCCCCAGCCCTGCTGGAAACGTCGCGTCTTCGAACACCCCTCCGCCTAAATTGCGATACAGCGACGGCGTATCGCCCGCAAAATTTGTCTTCAAAATATCCAGATTCCCATCCAAATCGTAATCCGCGGCGGAAACTCCCATCCCCGCTTGCGGTTTGCCATCGGCACTCAACGCGCAACCCGCCTCTGTAGCCACATCTGAAAACTTTCCATTTTTCAAATTGCTGTACAACGCGCTCGCCGTCGAGTCATTCGCCACATACACATCCGGCCAGCCATCGTTATCAAAGTCCGCCGTCAGCACTCCCAGCCCGTACGTCCCATTCGCCTGCAAAATCCCCGAACCTTCCGAAACATCTGTAAACGTCCCATCCCCGTTGTTGTGATACAGAATATTTTTCCCGCCAATCAGTCCCGGCGGCCCGCACGCCACCATCACGCCCTTATAGAGACACGGCCCAGACTCCGGCACCGGCGCCGTCTTCAAATCCATATCAATGTAGTTGGCGACAAAAAGGTCCAAATGCCCGTCGTGGTCGTAATCAAAAAACGCGCACCCCGTGTTCCAGCGTTTGCCGCTACCCGCTACCCCGGCCTTTTCACTCACATCCGTAAACGTCCCGTTGCCGTTGTTGTGATACAAAACATTTTTGCCAAAATAAGTGACAAACAGATCTTCGTATCCATCATTGTCATAGTCCCCGACACACACCCCCTGCCCCCAGCCGGAGTGCGCCACCCCAGCTTTCACCGTCACATCCGTAAATGTTCCATCGCGATTATTCTTAAAAAGATGCGAAGTCGGCTCCTGACCGGCAGGAAACCCTTCCAGCCGCTCCCCATTCACTAAAAAAATATCCAACCAGCCATCGTTATCGTAGTCGTAGAACGCCACACCGCAGCCGGTAGTCTCTAGCAAATATTTATTCTTGTGCTCCCCGCCAAAAATAGTTTTAGCGTTAAGCCCCGCCTCTCGCGCCACATTTACAAAACTAACTCCCAACTCCGCCGGCGGCGCCGCAACGCCTTTCAGTAGCACAGGCACTTCTGCCTGTGCTCTGGTTTCAGCATCACCGCAATTTGTCCTTTCTGGCAAACTCGCCAGCCCAACCCAGTTCCTCGGCCAAACCAGCGCCAGCACATTCTCCAAAGACAGCACCACCGCCGACCTGCTCAACGACCGCAAAAACCTTCTTCGTGTTGACGACAAATTGACCCTGTACCTTCCCGCGCAATCTTCGTGCTAGACTCCCACCCGCTCCTCTTATAGTCAGAGCATCTCCACATTGCAAGCGACGGCATCAACACGTCATTCGCACCACCACGCACGCGGCGACGCCAAATCCCCTGCAAGGGCGTCTCATTTCCGCGAAGTGTCAGCCGTCATCACTATTTTTGTTTTCATTTTTCTGCGGGCCCCACAAATCACCGCGCAATCCACTCCTTCATCCGCCGCTCCGATCAATTCGTCCGCTAGTCCCGCCCCCCTGGAACTCTCCCGCACCATCCGCCCCTGGGAATTTCTTTCCGCCGTCGGCACCGAAGCCGGCATCTTCGGCAACGAATCCGGCACCGTCGAAGCCTGGGTCTATCCTTTAAAAATCCTGCGCGACTTCCACCTCCGCTTCCACACCGACGACCGCATCATCGATTCCGCCACTCTCGCCCGCACCATCACCGCGCGCCCCGAATCCGTCACCATCCTCTACACCGGTGACACCTACAACGTCCGCGAAACTTTCTTCGTCCCCGTTGCCGAACAAGGCGCAATCATCCGCCTGGAAATCGAAACCGAGCACCCGCTCGAAATTGAAGCGCTCTTCCAGCGCGATCTTCAGCTTGAATGGCCCGCCGGACTCGGCGGCACCTACGGTTACTGGGACGAGCCCCGCAAATCCTTTTACTTCGGCGAAGAAACAAAAAAGTTCGTTGCGTTCGTAGGTTCGCCCAGCGCCAGGAGCGAGCAAGTCGAATACGCCACCAACTATTCCAGTTCCGACCAAAATGGCTTCCGCCTCGGCGTAACCGGAAAGGGTAAAGAAAGCAAACTAATCGTCATCGCCGCTTCGATGAATGGCGGGGCGGAAGCGGAAGCCACCTACCATCACCTGCTCAATGACTCCGCCGCACTACTGCAATCCTCCGCAAACTATTATCGCGACTACCTCGCCCGCACCCTCAGCCTCGAACTCCCCGACGCGCAACTCCAGCAAGCCTACGATTGGTCCCGCATCAGCGAGCTCCAAGGCGTCGTAAAAAACCCCTACCTCGGCACCGGCATCGTCGCTGGCTATCGCACCTCCGGCAGCAGCCAGCGCCCCGGCTTTGCCTGGTTCTTCGGCCGCGATTCCATGTGGACCTCGCTCGCCTACGACGCTTCCGGCGATTTCGCCAGCGCGCGCCTCGCCCTGGATTTCCTAAGCAAAGTCCAGCGCGCCGACGGAAAAATCCCCCACGAAATCGCGCAAGGCGCCAGCCTCGTCCCTTGGTTCACCGACTATCCCTACGCCTTCGCCAGCGCCGACGCGACCCCGCTCTACATCATCGCTATGGAGGATTACCTCTTCGCAAGTGGTGACGTAGCCTTTGTCAAAGAGAAATGGCCCAGCCTGCAAAGAGCCTACGCGTTTCTTCAATCCACCTACGACGCACAAGGCCTCCCTCAAAATTTCGGCATCGGCCACGGCTGGGTCGAGGGGGGCCCACTCCTCCCCGTAAAAACTGAGCTATACCAAAGTGCTCTCAGCACCGAAGCCACAGGCGCTATGGGATTGCTTTCGTGGAACACCGGGAACGAATCGCCAACCCTTAAAATGGCTACGTTTGACAAGCAGCGCGTACTCTTAAACGAGGCATTTTGGATTCCAGAAACCAAACACTTCGCATTCGCACTGGACAAGGACGATAAGAAAATCGACGAATCCACGGTCCTCTCCACCGTGCCCATGTGGTTCGGCCTGCTCGATTCGGAAAAAGCTAACTCCATGATCGATGAACTCGCCAAGCCCGCCCACCAAACCAACTGGGGCATGCGCATCATCGCCAGCGACTCCGCAAAATACAGCGCCGGCGGCTACCACTTCGGCGCGGTCTGGCCCCTTTTCACCGGCTGGGCCAGCGTCGGCGAATACCACTACCACCGCGCCGCTCCAGCCTACGGCAATCTCCGCGCCAACGCCCTCCTCGCCCTCGACGGCTCCCTCGGCCATACCACCGAAGTCCTCTCCGGCGATTACTACTCTTCCCTCTCCACCAGTTCCCCGCACCAAATCTGGTCCGCCGCCATGGTCGTCAACCCCATCCTCCGCGGCATGCTCGGCCTCGACGCCAACGCTATTCGCAACACGCTAAAGCTTTCTCCTCATCTTCCCGCCAACTGGCGAACGCTCTCCGCTCGCAATATCCGTGCCGGTTCGTGCGTGTTCGATTTAACCTGGATGCGCGACCCAAGTGTCACCACCGTGGTTGTTAGGGCCAAGCCAACCAGCGATGGCGTCGGAAATAAGGAGAAACCCTGTGACCTCGGCTTTGTTCCGGCGTTTAGCCTACGCGCCACGGTTACGCGTGTCACGCTTGACGGGAAGGACGTTCAGTTCTATCTCGAGCCATCTGTAACTGACCAGCATGCTCGTGTGGAATTCGATGTCGGCGATGCACCACGCACCTTGCGGTACTTCGTGCAGAATGATTTTGCGGTCTCCTACGAGCCCAGCCTTCCGAATCTCGGCGCCGCCAGCGATGGCTTGCACATACTCACCGAAGAGTGGACGCAGTCCAGAGATCAACTTACGCTACATCTCTCCGGAATCGCGAATCACGAATATTTCCTCAGCGTTTCGGACCCACTCCAAGTAGCCTCCGTGGACGGTGGTGAGTTAGTTGGGCGCGATTCGGCTTCGCCACAGATTCGCGTACGCATTCCGAATGGCGCGCCAAACACATTCGTGAATAGTTCGCTGACGATTCACCTCGTTTCGAAGCATCGGACTGCCAAAAATTCTAGGCCCTAGTTGTCGTTGTTCAGGAGACGCAACATGAAGAAGACGCAACTTCTCGCGCTATTGCTCGCCACGGTGTTCGTGCCGCTCGCCGCCCACGCCCAGCAAAAACCCGTCGACCCCGCCGGCCACCAGTGGTGGCAACACGCCGTCTTCTACGAAATCTACCCGCGCAGCTTCGCCGACAGCAACAACAACGGCATCGGCGATCTCAACGGCATCGCCCAGCACCTCGACTATCTAAAGCAACTCGGCGTCGACGCCATCTGGATCACCCCGTGCTTCCCCTCCCCGCAGGTCGACTTCGGCTACGACGTCTCCGACTACGAAGCCATCGATCCCATGTATGGCACCCTCGCCGATTTCGACCACCTCGTCGCCGGCGGCAAGAAACACAACATCCGCGTCATCCTCGATTTCGTCGTCAATCACACCTCCGATCAGCACAAATGGTTCATCGACTCTAAATCTTCAAGAACCTCCGAGCATCGCGACTGGTACATCTGGCGTGATGGCAAAGGCCCCAATCAGCTCCCCAACAATTGGCTCTCCACTTTCGGCAGCCCCGCATGGACTCTCGACCCCAAAACCAATCAGTATTACTACCACTATTTTTATCCCGAGCAGCCGGATCTCAACTGGCGCAATCCCGCGGTTGAAAAAGCCATGCTGGACGTTACTCGCTTCTGGTACAAGCGCGGTGTGGCCGGCTTCCGTCTCGACGCCGTCGATACTCTCTACGAAGATCCCAACCTCACCGACAATCTTCCGCTCCCCGGCACCGATAAATTCGGCCGCCCCAATCAAGACGAAAAATACAACAAAAAACTCCCCGAAGTTCACGATGCCATGCGCAAACTCCGCACCGTGGCCAACGAATACGGCTCTGTTTTAATCGGCGAAACCTGGACCGCCAACGTCGCCCAACTCAAGGATTACTACGGCGCAAAAAACGACGAACTGCAAATGCCCATGGACCTGATGATGACCGGCTTCAAAGGCCTCAGCGCCAATGAATACCGCGCCCACATCGGCGAGGTAAATTCCTCCGGCCAGTGGCCCGTCTGGGTCATCACCAATCACGACATCGTTCGCTCCTACACGCGTTACGCCGACGGCGCGCACAATGACGACATCGCCAAATTGATGGGTGCCCTGTACCTCACCCTGCGCGGCTCCGCCATCATGTATTACGGCGAAGAAATCGGCATGGAAAACAACATTCCCAAGAGCCGCGACGAAGTTCAGGATCCCATCGGAAAAATCGGCTGGCCGATTGAAAAGGGCCGCGATGGCGAGCGCACCCCCATGCAATGGACCGACGGCGTCAACGCCGGCTTCAGCACCGCCAAGCCCTGGCTGCCCGTCCCCGCCAGCGCCAAAACGCACAACGTCGAAACCGAAGCCAAAGATCCCGATTCCATCCTCAATTTCTACCGCCAGCTCTTAGCCCTGCGCCACAAAGAACCCACGCTACTCGAAGGCGACTACTTCGCCATCAACGAAGACGACCCCAACGTCTTCGCCTATCTCCGCCGCTACAAAGACGAAGCCATCATGGTCGTCCTCAACATGTCCGCCACCCAGCAAAAAGTTCAATTCAATCTAGCCCCAGCCGGCTTCTCCGCCCCAAAACTTTCCCTGCTACTAACCAACGCCCACGCCCCAGTAGCAGCCGCCTCCGACGGCCTAACCATGCAACCCTTCGCCGTCTTCATCGCCAAGGTCACAAAGTAGCCAAGGCGGGTCGCCCGCAAATCCCCGCGCAGACCGTGGAGAAAGTGCAGGTGAGTTCCCGCTTTGCCTTCAGGGGAGATGTGAACGATCAAGAGGGCGGCCTTTTTTAATGCGTCTATCAGGCGTGTGTAAGCCCTCTGACGGAGGGTTGACTCATTTGGTCTCCACATGGCTCGGCATGATATAGATTTGTTATGGAAAGTCATCCCGTGCCGCCCGTAAACGCTTTGCGATTCTCCTATCTGGCGCTTCCAGCTTTGTTTTATGTCTTGCAGTTGCCGATGGTAAGCCTCTCCCAGACCGCCCTAGCGTCGCAAACGACTATCCGCGTGAATTCCTCTCTTGTTTTGGTGGACGTGATTACGCAGGATGCGAAGACTGGTCTACCTCTTAAAGATTTGAAAAAAAGTGACTTTAGAGTCTTTGATGACGGCTCGGAAATGGATATCCGGAGTTTTGACGTCGGCGCTCGCTTCGGCGCCCGACCAGTAGCACTGTGGTTCGTGGTCATCTGTAACGAGCACGATTGGGACGAGAAGGGCTCGGGTTTTATCCGTGGTCAAGGACAACTTCTGAGGCCCGCGCTAAATCATCTCGATAAAAACGACACATTCGCCGTTGCGCACTGGTGTGACAACGGAAAGCAACAAGTTGACGCAATGCCGTCACACGACATCGATGAAGCGCTCAATAAATTGGACGGACTGTTCCACCTACGGCCGGTCGAACCTGCAACGCGCAAAGGTGAACTGGCCTTGCAGGGAATGTTGCGATCCATCTTGGACATTTCCAGGTCTACAACTCCGCAACCGCTGCCGGTAATTGTATTTTTGTACGGCGACCATAGCGGAATGGCGCGTGAGGAAGTTGACGATATTCTAAAAGACCTCCTGGAAACTTCCGTGATCGTTTTTGGCATTAACGACGGAGCGGTACCTGTAAGTTCAATCTTTCTTGCCAACTTCCACGCACAGCCAAACGTAGCGCGGTTTTTGGCAGTTAAGACCGGGGGACAGTTCTTTTCCGTGCCACCTAAAATGTTTGGTACCGCCTTGGACGACATTCTCGTACAAGTTCATTTCCGCTACGTATTGGGCTTCCAGCCGCCGCAGCTTGACGGTAAGAGACACAATCTAACGGTCCAATTGACGGACGCCGCCGGAACCAAATTCCCCGACGCTCGACTGGCATTCCGTCCAGTCTACATTCCAATAAAATGAAGAAGTGGCGGCTCCTGATAAGTCATGCGAGTTCAAGGGGTCGACCCAACGCTCGTTCGAACTTTCGCCGAGTCTGGTCCTTGAAAAATTCCCAAAATGATGCTTGACAAGGTACCTACTGATTTGTTACTGTTCTCGCGTAGAGAAGTGCGCCCGGCCAACTGCCAGCCAAGCCTCGGCCTGAATTCCTAGTAACCACTTTATCACTAAAAATGGCCCATAACTCCCGCAGAATGAACACTTGCGAAAGGTTGTGAAAACACAGCCACTTAAAGTCCCTGTGTTTTCACAACCTTTCGCGACGCGCAGGGGTCATCCATCCAATCCCAACGCAACGACCCGACTGGCGAGTTTGGCCGCCAGCGCATCACCAAGGAGCCCGGCACATCCTCAATGCGCGACGCACTTGGCCTCTCCGGAGTCCAGTTGCCTCAGCATCCCGCGCGCCGCTGCCGAATCCGGATTGAACTCCAGCACCCGGGCCACCACCGCATGCGCCTGGTCGCCGTGCCCGGCCACACACAAGCCGCGTGCCAAATTCAATCCCAGCGAACTCCGCGCCGGCGCTCGTTCAAACGCGCCTTTCCATAGTTCGATGGCACGTTCCATGTGCCCGGCATTCGCTTCAATCACCGCCAGATCCGACGCCGCCTCGCCCGCCAGCGGATCAATGCGCAACGCGTGCTCGTAGTGTTCGCGCGCCTTGTCGATAAGTTTGCGCCGCTGCTCGTTGTACCCCAGCGCGGAAAGTATCGCCGGATCTTCGGGACTCTGCACCACCGCCTGCTCCAGCAGACGCGTGGCTTGCGAGAACGCATAGCTCGAGTTGCCGCCACCCATCGCCACCCAGGCCAGCGCCAGGTCGCGCACCGATTCGTCCGCCTGTCCCGTAGGCGCCGATTCCGCAGGCGCCAGTCCCGTAGAGGACAGTCCCGGAGAGGCTGATCCCGTAGGCGTCGGAAAGCGCGTCAGTTTCGGTTCCGCCGGCGGCACGTGCGAGGGGTCGTACGCCGATCCCACGCCCTGCAACGGCATCAAGGGCACGCGCAGAATGCGATGATCCGTGGCCTGCGTATGTGCCACATCGTTGGTGGCCAGCCGCGCCATGTGGCATTGCGCGCAGTCCGGCTGCTCCACGTGATGCTTAGCGGCAAAAGGCTCGCCATGGCACGCCAAACATTTCCCGCGGTAAAAAGCCACCTTCTCGACCGGCGTCGGCGATGAATGCGGGTCATGACACGACGTACACGTCATGGCATCACCCGAAACGCGCTTGCATTTGCTCTCTGCCAGCGCTTCAAACTGACTCACCGCCCGCATCTTGTCCTTGCCGCCGCCCGTCAACACAAAGTAGTGCACGAAATCAGAAAGGTCTTCACCGGCCTGAAATTGATACAGGTGTCGCCCCGGCTGCTCGATCGCCGCGTTGCCCTCGAGGTGGCATTGCATGCACACCGCGTCGCGCCGCGCCGGCGCAAGTTTCGCGGGATTCACAATCCCAGCGCCCGTTCCGACGTCCCCTGTCGCACCAGTTGCCGCGCCCGTTGTTACGCCAGTTGTCGCTCCGGCTGCTATGGCCGTTCCAGCACCGGTTGTCACTCCCGTCGCCCCGCGCGCACCGGCGGCTGTCTTCGTGCCGCCAGAAACTTTAGCGGGCGTCGCGCCCATCTGGTTCATGTGCCCCGTGCCCGCGCCATGACAGCGCTCGCACGTAATGCCCGCATGCGCAAAGAGCGGCGTACCATATTTATTTTCCGTGCCCGCTATCGGCCCTTGCGAACCACTCGTATGACACGCCAGGCAGGACGACGCAGCCGGCAAATTCAGCGGCACCTCATGCGAACCTTCAAACGCCGGCGCCATATCCCACACGCCCTTGGCGTCGATTCCCTTCTGCGCGTAAAAATTAATCGGCGACTCAAATACGAATCCTTCGTCCGCAAAAAGAAACGTGCGCCCGCGATGCCCGGAGCCAATGAAATACAGCAACTTACGCTTCCCATGCAGTTCGGGTTGCGCGGTGCGATCAAAACTCAGCCAGACCTCGTCGTCATCTTCGTACACCCGGTAGTGCACTCCCGACGCCTCGTGCTGCAGCTCGCCAGCCAAAAAGCCCTGCATCGCCGGACCGCTAGCCCGCGCCATCGCCGTCGCCGCATAAGTGTCGGCGATTCCGCGATGACACTTCGCGCAAGCCTCATTGCCAGGAATTTCTGTGTTGTTGGTGGCAGCGGATGTCGCAGCAGTACTCGTAACACCGCCAGGCTTTGGCACCGCCTGCCCTACCGAAAGCGGCGCCGCCACCGCAGCCCACACCATCATCAAAAACAAGCCGCAGGAGCTACGCCTTGCCACACGCCAAGTTCGCAACGCTAAGTTTTTGTGGGTCGGAGCTTTAGTTTTGTGGGTCGGAGCTTTAGCTCCGACAATACGTGCTCGGCTATCGACGGGCTTTAGCCCCTGAGGAATGGCTTCGTAGAACTCTTCAGGAAAAGGCTCATGTTTGTGGGTCGGAGCTTTAGCTCCGACGATATGTACTTGGCTCTCGGCGGGCTTTAGCCCCTGAGGAACGGTTCTGTAGAACTTTTCTGAAGCCTCGCAAGTAGGAATCACTACTTCGCCCTGGTCCGCCGGCGCGCTCGCCGGTCTAGTTGTAAGTCCCAATGTCACCGCAGACATACTACAACGAAAACAAAACTCAATTCGCCTATTGGAATGTACCGGTAGGATTCGCTACAGAGGGAAATTGCAGAATAGTCGCAAATTGAGGGTTACAAATAATGCGTCGGACGCTCAGTCCGCGGCTTTCGCTTCGTTGCCCGCGCTGGAAGATCGCCGGCCCTTCGCCGTTTTGCCCGCAGCCCGCTGACCGTCGCGCGAAGCTCCGTTCAGCGCTTTCGCATCCAGCAATGCTCCGTCTGGCGCCTTACCATTCTGCTGTTTCCCGTTCTGCAGCTCGCCATCCTTCGACTTACCATTCGGAAGCTGCGCATTCTGCTGTCCGTTCTGGTTATTGAGATGTTGCCGAATCACGTCCATCTCTTCCTGCAACGCCGCCAACACCACCGGGGATTGCCGCTCCCCGCGGGCCACCCGGCTTACGTACGAGGGGTCGACGCCCAATTTCGCCGCCACGCGCTGGTAGAGTCCGCGAAAAATGGAAAGCACCGGGAACGCAAGCGTGTTATCATTGGAGTTGTCACGGGTCATGACTCTCATTTCGAGTCCCCAACGGAGACTCATGCTCGTGAAAGCCTAACACATATGTTAGTGCAGATGTGGAATTGTCGCTTCTAAATGAAGGCTAAAAAAGCACCCTCGCCTGAGTGGTCGCGCAAAATCATCGCCCTGCGCGACTCCATGGGGCTCACGCAGGCGGCCTTCGCCTCGCGCCTCCATTATTCCGCCATGGCCCTCTCCCGCTGGGAACGCGGCACCCACGAACCCCCCGCGCAGTGTTACATCCAACTAGGTAATCTCGCCGGAGAGCCGCTCTGCTGGTGGTTCTGGGCTCGCGCCGGTTTCAAAAACACTGATCTTTCCCGCATGTTCCCCGAAGGCCACGGCGAACTGCGCAGCGCAAAATTCCCAGAGTTAGAACTTGTCGCCGCCGGCGTCCACAAGCGCCTCAGCAAAATGCCCCAGAAAACGCGCTTGGTGGCCATCCCAGTTTTGGCCGCGCATGCCGCCACGCACGGCGCCAAGGGCGATCAGGTGCTCGACCTGGACACCGTACCGGTCAGCGAAATGATTGCCGCACCAGACCTGTGGTGCCCCAATCCCGGAGAAACTAACTGTGTACGCGTACGTGGTGTCTCCATGGCCCCACTCATCAACAATGACGACATCGTAGCCGTGGACTGCGCTCAGATCGATCCCAAGCAACTCACGGGAAAAATTGTCGTAACCTGGCAGGAAGAGCAAGGCTTGGTGTTGTCAAGATTCCTGATGGTGAACGGCACACAACTTCTGGAATCCGAGAATCGCGAATACGAACCCGTCCCGCTAGGCAAAAACCGCAACTGGCGCATCATCGGCCGCGTCTTATGGTGGATTCGTAAAGCTCCGTGAAGTGCGTGGCACAGGTTTACACCCGCAGGGTGCACCTATTTACCCTGAGCGACGATGGGCCGGTGCGGTTTCTCCAGCCGTTTCGACGTACATAACGCAAACCGCAGTTGCACGATTTTCTAAGCCGAATAAACGGTAGTGGGTCGGTTTCCGGTTAGCGCGTTAATCAAGCACTTGGCTCAACTGGTCACGAGGGATAAGGTCCCCTCTGACATTTAGAGTTCTAAGTACGCATTGAAATCAAATATCACTGCGCTTCCTTCGGTGCGGCTGTTCCATCCGACCAAGTGGACACCGGAATCATGTACTCGGTAATCGGCTCCGGAGCGCCCGCAAATTGTGGATTCAACATTACCGGGGAGCCGGGCAAATCCGCTCCCCATGACTTGGCATCGGTAAGCGGAACGTAAAACATCAAATGAGGAACCCAATGCCCGGCTGAGTCGTTTAGATACCCTTGGGCTGACATCATGTAGCACATCGCGCCGGGCTCGACGGGCGGCAGTTCTTTAGCATCGAATGCCTTGATACCCTCGATGATCTGAGCCTTGGATAGTCCGGCCAATACCAATTCCGTTCTCTTCAAGGTCAAGGGAAGGATTGACCGCACTGCGGCCGGATTAAAGCAGATGGGCCCTCGCATCTTCGGGTTCCAGAACTGGGAAAAGTCAAACGGGGACATCCATGATCGCTCTACAAGACAGACGAAACCATTCTTGCCCTTGACGGCAGATTCGTAGCCACGCCGTCCGAGGATCATGACTTCAGCATCATTTGAAATCGACGGTGGCGCTGCGCTACGTGCCATCGAAATCTCTACATTTCGATCGGCTATAAGATACTGATCGACGGGAGCCATTTTGGGATAGGACGCAGCGGGCTCTTGAGACCGTGTCTCTAAAGAAGCGCTCACCAGCACAGTCACGAGCAATGTCGCGAATATAATCGCTTTAATCATGTTTCTGGCTACCTCCATAATCAATTCTCCTTTCTACTTGTCTCTTCTCATATTTTGCTCTCGTTCGGCTCCGCGGCGCACGAAGATTCGAGGAAGCTGATCATCCCTTTTTCGCCATCTTGGAGAGCAGCGGCATCCTGGTGACTCTTTGCCACGGAGATGTAGCTACGTTCCTAAGTCCGGATTAGTCGTGTCAGCTCAACCGGTCGATGCAACACCCTCAAGACGTTGATTTGACTATGCTTTCCCAAAAGAAGCTTTCTGTTTTGTCGTATCCGCTTAAAGCTTAGCCAGAGTAGTGTTCCGGCTAATCTAACCCTAGCAAGCGATTTCAATCTTTGTTTTCCTTGCAAATGGGTTCGAGCTGAGTGTTGCGTCGACCCATTGAGACCGCCCGGGTAATTGGAAACTGACCTACTACCGAATAAACTCCCGGCTTGCAGTCCCAACGCAGCCAACGTAGAATGAACTCGATGTCCACTCTCGCCAACCGAAACCAGCTTCACCTCTGCGCGTGTTGTACGTGTTGTACGCAGGTGTGTTCTGGCGCAGGGAGGCGTGTAGTCTAGAAATCCAACTCTAGTCGAGCCGCAGTTTTTCCCACCGCCAGATTCGCTGGCCGGTGGGTTTTTTATTTGTGTAGCAATTTTTTTTTCAAGCAAGAAGAAAGCGCGTGGTTCACCCAATGCCGGAGTTATCTGTCGCTGACCGAAGCACCGCCGTAGCGAGCGACTTCGCTACCGCCGCAACTGCGGCGCGCCTGAATCATCTTCAGACGCTGGAAGCCGAGAGCATCTATATCCTTCGCGAAGCCGTGGCGGAGTTCGCGCACCCGGTGATGCTCTATTCCATCGGCAAAGACTCCTCGGTGATGTTGCGCCTGGCGCAAAAAGCTTTCTTCCCGGGAGCCATTCCCTTCCCGCTGCTGCATATCGACACCAGTTACAAGTTCCCCGAAATGATCGCCTTTCGCGATTCCTACACGCGCGAAATCGGCGCGGAATTAATCGTCCACAGAAACGAAGCAGCCATCGCAAGCGGCGCGAATCCCTTTTCTCTCGGCACGCAAAAGTGTTGCGGCCTGCTGAAAACGAAGTCGCTCCTCGACGCGCTATCGCAGCGTGGTTTCAACGCCGCGTTCGGCGGCGCACGCCGCGACGAGGAAAAATCGCGCGCCAAAGAAAGAATCTATTCCTTCCGCGACGCCCACGGCCAATGGGATCCCAAGAACCAGCGCCCCGAACTGTGGAACCTCTTCAACTCCCGCATCGACAAAAACGAAAGCATCCGCGTATTCCCGCTTTCCAATTGGACCGAACTCGATATCTGGCTGTACATCCACGTCGAAAACATTCCGATTGTGCCTCTTTATTTCGCGAAGGAACGGCCCGCCGTAATCCGCGACGGCTCCATCGTGCTGATTCACTCCAAAGAAGAGTTGCTTCCCGGCGAAGAGCCCAAGCTCATCCAATGCCGCATGCGTTCGCTGGGTTGCGTGCCCTGCACCGGCGCGATCCGGTCGGACGCCGATACGCTTCCGAAAATTATCGCGGAAATGATCTCCTTCCGCCGCTCGGAACGCGAGAATCGCGCCATCGATCACGACGAAGAAGGCTCGATGGAACTAAAAAAACGGGAGGGCTATTTCTAGTGTCCTCCCTCCCTTTCGTGCCGTCGCTCCGCGTGGCATCGCACGAGCCTTCAGCGCCCTATGTCTCTTCGGCGCCAAATGTTCCTTCGACGAACGAGAGTTTCGAGGATTTCCTACAACGGGATCTCGCCAAGGATCTGCTGCGCTTCACCACCGCCGGGAGCGTGGACGACGGCAAATCCACGCTCATCGGCAGGCTGTTACATGACACCAAAGGCGTCTACGAAGACCAACTGGCTTCCGTTAAAAAAAGCCGCATCAACCGTTCCAGCGGCCCGATCGATTTCTCTTTGCTCACCGACGGCCTACGCGCCGAACGCGAACAAGGCATTACCATCGACGTGGCCTACCGCTACTTCGCCACCGCGCGTCGCAAATTCATCATCGCCGACACTCCCGGCCACGAACAATACACGCGCAACATGGCCACGGGAGCATCCACCGCCAGCCTCGCAGTGATTCTCGTCGACGCACCAAAGGCCTTTTGCCGCAAACGCGCCGCCATTCCTACATCGCCGCGTTACTTGGAATCCCGAATTTATTGGTGGCCATCAACAAAATGGATTTAGTGGGCTACAGCGAACACGTTTTCTTGCGTTTGCAAAATGATTTCCTGGCGCTGGCAGAACGCCTGAAAATTGCCGCCGCACAGTGCGTCCCCGTCAGCGCACTCGAAGGCGACAATATCGTCGATCGCAGCCGCAACACGCCGTGGTACAGCGGCCCCACCCTTCTCGAGCATCTGGAAACCGTGCCCATTCCGCCGCTTTCCAGCGAAAGTGCATTGCGCTTTCCTGTGCAGTATGTGATTCGCCCGGACTCCGCGTTCCGCGGTTTTGCCGGACAAGTTGCCGGCGGCAGTGTGCGCCCCGGCGACGCCGTGATGGCATTGCCGTCGCGGCAAACCACGCGCGTCCATTCCATCGTCACCTTCGACGGAGAACTCGCTTCCGCCGCGCTCGCGCAATCCGTAACGCTGAAACTGGAAGATGAGATCGACCTCAGCCGCGGCGACATGCTCGTATCACCCAGCCTTCCGCCTTCCGTCTCCAATCACTTCACAGCGTCCGTCGTGTGGCTGAACGAAAAACCGCTGCAACTCGACCACGCTTACCTCATTAAACACACCACGCGGCAAGTGAAAGCCACGGTCACGCGCATCCGCCACCGCGTCGACGTCAACACCTTCCACGAAGAACCCGCGCAATCCCTCGACATGAACGGCATTGCCTTACTCGAACTGGAAACCGGCAGTCCACTATTCTTCGATCCCTACGATCGCAGCCGCACCACGGGAAGTTTCATTTTGATCCATCCGCTGTCCAACGCCACCGCTGGCGCCGGCATGATTCGCGAAGATTTATCGCAACAACGCACGCAACACAGCACGCCACGCAGCACGCAAGAAATCGCCCCGTGGCAAATCACCGCTTCGGAAGTCGGCGGTCCCGCGATTACTCGAGCAGCCATCACCGCTGAGGAACGATTCGCGCGCCACGGTCACCGCCCCGCGATCTTCGTCGTTCCCGATCGCCGCTCGCTGGCTGAAGCCGCGGAGCGCGCGCTCTTTGACCAAGGCTTCGCGACTGTTCTTTTAGATCGCAGTTCCCTCACTCCCGCTTTACTTTCCACAGTCTTGCGCGCCCTATGGTCCGTCGGATTCATAGTCCTGCTCGTCGGTGAGCAACTTTCGCCCGAAACAAGTCAGCTTCTCGCAACAATTGCCGGAGAAGCGCGATTTGATTTCGTGAGCGTGGAGCACAAAGAAATCGTGGCGCAGATTCTTTCACGCGCGGAGTCGCTGAAAATCCAGTCTGTCGCGCAGAACTCGGGAACGGTGGACTGACATGCATCAAGACTTGAATACCGGCTCGAATACAAGCGTGAATTCAGAAGCCCTGGAAAACCATTCGGCGGAAACGCTGGTCGATAGCATCGTGACTGCATCAGCAAAGCGACCCGTCTGCCTCACCTGCAGCTTTCAAGCCGAAGACATGATCGTCCTGCATCTCCTGCGAAAACATCTGCCAGCGCTCCCGGTCTTGTTTCTGGAAACCGGCTACCACTTTCGCGAAACCTACGAATTCCGCGACCGTATCGCCGCGGAATGGCAACTGAATCTCGTCAACGCCATCCCGAAGAAAACCGTCGCGCAACAGGAATCCGACTTCGGAATTCTCTACCGCGAAGATCCCGCCAAGTGCTGCCAGCTGCGCAAAGTCGAGCCCTTGATGGAATCCCTCGAACCGTTCGACATCTGGTTCACCGGATTGCGCCGCGAGCAATCGCCCACGCGAAAAAATCTAAAAAAAATCGAACAGCACCGTTTACCCAGCGGCAAAACGCTTTTGAAAGTCAGCCCGCTGGCCGACTGGACCTGGGCGCAAGTCTGGGAATACACCGGCAAGCACAACTTGAGCTACCTGCCGCAATACGACCAGGGCTATTCCAGCATCGGCTGCGAACCCTGCACCGCGCTTCCCATCGATCCCGCCAACCCGCGTTCCGGCCGCTGGAGCGGCAAAAAACTGGAATGCGGCATTCACACGTTTTCGGAGCGTGCCGAGTGATCCACTTTCTGCTCGGTTTCTTAATCGCTCTGGCCGTAGGACTCACCGGCATCGGCGGCGGCAGCTTCACCGTTCCCGCGCTACTGCTAATCGTCGGTCTGCCCGCCGGCGAAGCCGTCGGCACGGCATTCGTATTTGCCGGAGTGCTCCGTCTGATCGCAGCGCCGTTTTATCTTTTAGGCCGCCAGGTCCACGGCCGTTACTTTCGCCTTTTGCTGATCGGCGCAGTCCCCGGCCTCGTGCTTGGCATTTTCATTTTGCGATTTCTCGCGAACCGCGGTAATAGCTCCATTGTCGTAATCGTTCTCGGCCTTTTGCTGGCATTTTCTTCCAGCATCAGCTTCCTGCCACGCGTGCAGAATCCGCGCTTTGCCCGCAACAATTCCCATTGGCTGCCGTGGCTGGCTTTTCCCATCGGCGTGGAGTCCGGATTTTCGTCTGCAGGCGCAGGCGCGCTCGGCACCGTTCTGTTGCTGAACTATTCGGAAATGGCGCCAGCACAGGTCGTAGGAACGGATATCCTCTTCGGATTGGTCCTGGCCGTCATCGGCAGCGTCGCGCATTGGACTTTTGGCTCCATCAGCGCGCCTGTCTTGCTGCAAATGCTCGCAGGCGGTGTGCCCGGCGTGATTCTCGGCTGCTTGCTCGCGCGCAAAGTGCCTGCGCAAAAGTTGAAAGCAGTTGTGGCCACGGTGGCGCTACTCGCCGGACTGCAACTGATTTGGTCTGGCGCGCACGCATTGGGCGCGAAACACGCCACCGCGCAAGCCAAGCTCGCCGGCCGTATTCCAGGAGTTTCGCGGCCATGACATCGCTATACCGCGCGCAACTAACATTCATCAAGCGGTCTTATGGTGCTTTTCCGCTCTGTCGTTGTTGTTGATCCCTCCGTCGTTCTCCACGCCGTGAAGTCTGTTTCTTAATTTACTTCGCTCTTCGCGAAGAACTGCACCGCACGCTCTTGAGCGTGCAAAAAAAAACTCAAATTGGAGTGTCGAAAATGGATTCGCTCAAAGCGGTAGTTCCCTACGCAAAGAGAGTTGTGTTTTACGCGATGTCGCTCTTCATGGCCAGCGCCTTACTAGCTGTCACAGTTTCCGCTCAGGGCGACTCTTCATTGTGGGGCTCGATCACCGACGCCACCAACGCAGGCGTGCCTGGCGTCACCGTGCTTATCCGCAATCTCGAAACCGGCACCGAGCGCTCGCTGCTCACCGATGAATCCGGGCGTTTCAACGCGGCCGCGCTGCCTGTCGGCCGCTACGACATCACTGCTTCTAAGGCCGATTTTCAGACCGCGTACCGCGGTTCCGTATCCCTTGCCGTCGGCCAACGCGCCGAGGTCGACTTCCAGTTGCGCGTCGGGGAGGTCCGCCAAACCGTCGAAGTTCCCGTCGTTTCCACGGCTCTCGAAATCACCACGGAAGACACTTCTGGCCTGGTCGGCGAACGCCAGGTGAAAGATCTGCCGCTAAACGGACGAAGCTACGACCAACTCTTAACCCTGAACCCGGGCATCATCAATTACACTTCGCAGCGCGCCGGCGGAATTGGCACTTCAAATTCCGTGGTCGGAAATATGTTTGCGGTCTCCGGCCGCCGCCCGCAAGAGAATCTGTTCCTGTTGAACGGCGTGGAGTACACCAGCGCTTCCGAAATCAACGACACGCCGGGCGGAGCCAGCGGCCTGCTCCTCGGCGTTGACGCCGTGCGTGAATTCGCCGTGGTCGCCGATACCTACGGCGCGGAGTACGGAAAGCGCCCGGGAGCGCAAGTCAACATCGTTACCGCCAACGGCACCAGCGATTTCCACGGCTCGGCCTACGAATTTCTGCGCAACAGCGCGCTTGACGCGCGTAACTTTTTCGACTTCGGCAATATTCCGCACTTCGAGCGCAACGTTTTCGGCGGCTCCGCCGGCGGCCCCATCGTTAAAGACAAATCGTTCATTTTCGGAAACTATGAAGGATTCCGGCAAACTTTGGGCTTAAGCGATCTCACCCTCGTACCAGACAACTCTTCGCGCGCCAGCGCCGTCCCCAGCATCCAGCCGCTGCTGGCGCTCTGGCCGGTCGCCAACGGTCCCGAACTTTTGACCTCCACGGGCGCCAACAGTGGAATCGCCGAGGCCTTCAGCAATCCGCGGCAGCACATCCGCGAAGATTTCGGCACGCTGCGCTTCGATCAGATCCTCTCGGAAAATGATTCGCTTGCCGCGGTCTATACCATCGACGACAGCCAAGCCAACTCTCCCACAAGCAATCCCATCACGTTTGTGAACCTCACCTTGCGCGAGCAAGTGACCAGCCTGAGCGAAACGCACATTTTTTCTCCCACCGTCGTAAATCGCGCCACCTTCGGCTTTTCCCGCGGCGCATTTTACTTCAACAGCGGAACCACTGTGGATTTGCCAGGATTCATTCATTCCGATCAGCCCGTTGGCGCGGTAGTCGTCGGCGGCGGCACCACGCTGAACGGCGCCTCGCAGATCACCAATGGCGGCACCAACGCCGGAAGCAATTTAAGCGCGGTGCGCAATCTCTTCACCGGAAGCGATCAGGTCACGATTACGCATGGCAAACACTTGCTGACCTTCGGGGCATGGCTGCAAAGAATTCAGGCTAACGATGTTCTGCTGCAGGACCAATACGGCCAAACCTCTTTCACCAATCTGCAAACCTTTTTGCAGGGCACCGTCAGCACCTACACCTTCGCGCCAAGCTTCACGCCGCTCGGATGGCGCTCGCTCGAAGGCGCCTTTTACGCCGAAGACGCCATACGCCTAAGTCCATCGCTGGAATTGCGCATCGGTTTCCGCAGCGAGTCCACCAACGGATATAACGAGGTGGACGGCCGCGCTTCCAACTACGCGTTCAATTCCAACGGCGTCATCGTCACACAACCCGTCATTGGCAGCTCCCCGTTTACGCAAAACAACGCCACATTCCTGCCCGCGCCGCGCGTCGCGCTCGCGTGGTCGCCCTTCGGCTCCAAGAAAACCGTGATCCGCGCGGGCTTCGGCGAGTATTACGCGCTGCTGGACAATCTCAGTTATCGCCTGGATCAAAACGCCCCGTTCAATACCGTCGAGGCCGCAAAAAACATTCCGTTTTCCAGCATCGCTCCGGGTGCGACGTACGCCAACGCAAAAATTATCCCCAGCGGCGTGCAGCCCAATTTACAAACGCCCACGGTGGAATCCTGGTCGCTCAAAGTCGAGCAAGAAATCGCTCCCAGCACAACCCTGTCCGTCAGCTACATCGGCTCGCACGGCTACCACGAACTAGTCTCCATCGACGCAAACCTCCCCATTCCGACGATCTGCCCGGCCGCACCTTGCCCAGCGAACTATCCTGCTGGCACGCTTTTTTACCCGGCCAACGCGCCGCTGCAAAACCCTCAGGTCTCGAACACCACGCACTGGTTTTCCGAAGGCGTCAGCTCCTACAACGGGCTGGAAGTGGACGTCAGCCGCCGCATCAGCCGTGGCCTGCAATTCCGCGGCGTTTACACTTTCTCCAAATCGCTCGATGACGGCGACAATCTCAACACCAGCGTAGCCACCAACTCCCCAGCATTCGTGGCCAACCCGCTCGACCCCGGAGCGGACTATGGCCGCGCATCGTTTGACGTTCGCAACGCCGCAGTCTTGAATGCCACGTACGATATTCCTTTTGCGCGAGAAAGCAGTGCGGACGCCAATCCCTGGGTTGCAAGAATCCTCGGCAACTGGCAAGTCAGCGCGATTCAAACTCTGCAGTCTGGCCTGCCTTTCACACCGCAGCTCTCTTACAATCCATCGAACGACGGCGACTCGCGCAATCCCGTTCGCCCATCCATAAATCCCGCATTCACCGGTACGGTAATCGAAGGCGGACCCAACCAATATTTCAATCCCAGCGCCTTCATCCAACCGCTTCCGGGAACTTACGGCAATGTCGGCCGCAACACGCTGCAAGGTCCGTCGCTGGTCTCCACCGACGTCTCCGCCGCCAAAAAATTCGCGCTCTCGGAACGCCTGAACCTGCAATTCCGCGCGGAAATTTTCAACCTCTTCGATCACACCAATTTCAACAACCCGAACCCCGTGGTCTACGCCGCCGCCACCGGCGGACCATCACCCACCGCCGGCGTGATCACTTCAACCGCCACCAGTTCGCGCCAAGTGCAATTCGGCCTGAAACTTCTGTGGTGAAGTTGGGACAGAAAGCCCGCGCCAGTGGCGCGGCAGGAGTCGACCGGCTACAAGACGTGCTCGAAGGCAGGGGAGGCAACCCGAAGAATTACTCAACTATTGATTGGATAGCCCAGACCTGTCAGGACGCCGCGCATGAATGCGAAGCTGGCGATAACTCCGGGCATAGGATCGTCTGGGTGAACTTCGTACTCTAGATCAACGAATCCCTGATATTTCATCGCGGCCAGCGCTTCAAACATTTTCCGCACCGGCATCTTGCCGTCTCCAACCGCGACCTGGCTATCCTTGCTCTGGAAATCCGTCAGGTCTTTCATGTGTACGTTGAACAGCCGCGGGCCGGTTTCGCGGATAGCCTGCACCACATCGGTCCCCGCGCGCACGCAGTGGCCTACGTCGATGCAGCAGCCCATGCGTGGGTCCATTCCTTTCACCGCCTTCAGCACATCCAGCGGCGACGGCCACAGCCTATCCTCGGGCCCGTGATTGTGGATGGCGATTCGGATGTCGTATTCCTTCACAAACTTTTCGATTCGCGGAAGCGTGCCCGGCGCGGGATCGCCAGCAACAATTACACCAACGCCCGCGCGTTTGCAGTATTCAAATTTATTGCGGATGTCCGCGTCGTCATCTTTGTCGAAATAGATCGCGCCCACGGCGTGCGGCGTGATGCCGGCTGCGGCGTAATCCGCCAGCGCGACTTTCTCGCCTTCCGGATCCATGGGGAGATGATCCTTCACGTCCTTGGCGTTGAGCGCGAAAATCCGCAGCTGCTTCATGAGGCCGATCATCTGCCCGCGCGTGAAGTTGCGAAACGTGTAACTGGCCAGTCCCAAACGCACCGGCGATGCCTCGGCGGAAGACGGGGCATTCTGAGCCGACGCCAAGAGATCATTCGACGCAGCAAACGATGTAAAAGAGGATGTAGCAAGCGCTGCCGCCGCGATCGCACTGGAGCGCACAAAACCGCGGCGCGTTAGGTTGTTTTTCACCAATGCGTAATCACCCGCTTTCCGCAAGGGTTGCCGATGTTCTCAAGCCTTATCAAATTGCGCCCCCAATACGATTCACTCCGAAATCATTCCGATGGTCCCCAGCCACGTCTCCACCAGCTGAGGCCACTCCGTTATCGGAAGCTTCGTGCGCCGCAACCCGAACGCATGCCCGCCGTGCGCGTACAAATGCATCTCCACGGGAACCCCGGCGTCCTTCAGCGCAATGTAGTAAACCAGCGATTGGTTTACGTTGTCCGCGTCATCATCTTCCGCCTGCAGCAAAAACGTTGGCGGCGTCTGGCGGGTGATATGCGTGCGAATATCCGGATTCAACTCGAATTTCTTATCGTCAATCCACAGATGCCCGGGATAAAGAGCCACCGCAAAATCCGGACGGCAGCTTTCATTGTCCGCCGCATCGACACTCGGATACAAACGTTTCTCAAAATGGGTGCTGATGTCTGCCGCCAGGTGCCCGCCTGCCGAAAATCCCAGTACTCCAATCTTGTGTGGGTCGATGTGCCACTCCGCCGCGCGGAAACGCACCAGGCCCATCGTCCTCTGCGCATCTTCCAGCGCCGTCGGCGCTTTCGGCTTCATCTGACACTGACACCGCTCATCCCAATGCATTCCCGAATTGGGCACGCGGTACTTTAGCAGCACGCACGTTATCCCCTTCGACGTAAGCCAATCGCACACCTCCGTACCTTCCAGGTCGATCGCCAGATCCTGATAGCCCCCGCCGGGAAACACCAGCACCGCGACGCCAGTATTTTTCCCTTCTGGCGAATAGACCGTCATCGTCGGCCGCGTGACATTCCGCACCGCATACACCTGCTGTCCCGCAATCACGGACGTACTGGTGGTCACGTGGTCTTCCGGCCCCGCGGCAGGCTGCGCATCCGGCACCGCTCCCGGCCAGATCGCCACTTGCGCGTGCCCCGCCGACGGCTGCCAGACAGACGTCTGCGCGCACACACCACTACACGCAGACACAACACAAACAGCAAAGATCAGCGGCTTCATCAAAATACCCAAAGTTTAATACCACCAGTCACTGCCGGAAGTCGCTGACCGCAAATTATCAACCTAAAGCACGGTCCGATCTTTTCCACGCAGCTAAATGTGATGGAACGGAACAAACGAAGCATTAGACGTGCGGCGCCCAGCCCGGCTCGTATTCGCGTCCCCACATCTTCATCGCTTCCGGGTCGTCTTGGATGCGTCCGTCCGTCGCGTCAACCTGCAGCTCCCGGTTGACCTCCCACGCGATATTAGAAAGCTGCAACATGGTCACGGCGACGTTGCCGACCGCAATCGGAGCATTGAGCTTTTCACCCCTACGAATTGCCGCGATGAAATTCGCAAAGTGCAAGTCGGTCATAGTGTCCGCGCCAGTCAGGTCAGCGGATGAAGTCTTGCTGCCGACCTTGAACTCGCTCTTCTTATTTCCTTTGAGGTCGTAAATCTCGTAACCGTCCCGATCGAGCACCACCGTGCCGGTGGTTCCCATAATCGTCGATCCACGATCGCGCCCATAGAATTTCATGCCCTGGCAGCTCTTGCCTTCCCAGGACATCATCGCGTCATCGTACTCAAAGCTGGTGATCAGCGTGTCATAAAATTGCCAATCGTCTTTGAACTGGTAGCGCCCGCCTGAGGAGGTCACGCGCTTCGGATAATCCACGCCCATGGCCCAGCGGCACACATCGATCTCGTGCGTGCCATTGTTCAGCGCCTCGCCGGTGCCCCAAGTTCTAAACCAATGCCAGTTGTACGGATGCACATTGTCCTTGTACCCGCGCCGAGGCGCAGGACCTTGCCACAAATCCCAATCCAGCTGCGGCGGCACGCTCACTTCCTTGCCCGTGCCGATGGACTTCCGCACATTGCTGTACCAGGCTTTCGCAAAATACGGCCGCCCAATAACGCCTTCGCGAATTTTCGCAATCACCTCGATCGTGTGCGGCGAAGAGCGCTGCTGCGTGCCCATCTGCACCAGCTTTTGGTACTTCTGCACCGCCTCCAGCAGCATCACGCCTTCGGCCGGATTGTGGCTGCATGGCTTCTCCAAGTAAACGTGTTTGCCGGCCTGCAACCCGGCGATCGCCATCGGCGTGTGCCAATGGTCGGTCGTCGCAATCGTGATTGCGTCCACATCTTTTTGCTCGAGTATCTTGCGAAAGTCTTTGTCCGCCGCCGGTGCCTCGCCCATCTGCGACGTCGTCGCGTCCGCAAATTTCTTGAGAATGTCTCCGTCCACATCGCAAACGTGCGAGATACGCGCCGCGCTCTTGTTCGCCTTTAGCGACGCCAGATGTGCGTAGCCGCGCCCGTTCAGGCCAATCACCGCAAAATTCAGCCGATCGTTCGCGCCCAAAATCTGCGCATAACTCTTCGCCGTACTGGAGATGGCCAATCCCGCCGCGCCCGCCGCCAGGGCATCGAGAAACTCACGTCGCGTTACCATAGTTTTCCTTTGCGATCTTTAGTTAGTACCGCACCATGCTCGACCAAATCCAAAGGCTGTGGTCGAGAGAACCGTTTGGCACGCGAGTTCCTGCGGAATGTTCAGCACGATATCCCGGCTTTCGCAAACACCTTCCGCAGTCCTTCCATGCTCGCGCGCGTCGACGCTTCCGTCGTTCCCGCGCCTTTCCAGTGCGTCTCCAGACTCAGCGCGTAGTGAAAGCCATCGCGCTGCAACGCCAGCAGTTGCCCCACCCAATCGACAATGCCGCCGCCGACCGGCGCCCAATCATATTTGCCATCCGCCTTGCGCACCACATCCTTGCAGTGGCAATGCCCGATACGATCCTTCGGCAACAATTGGTAGCCATCCGGATAAGGCGTGCTTCCAATCGCCGCGGCATTCCCCGGATCCCAGTTCAGCATGAAATTCTGATTCGGCACGGCGCGCAGCACCGCCGCCGACTCTTCTCCCGTAGCCGTATTGCAAGCCATCTCGTTCTCGAGCAACAAAATCAGCTTATCCTTGGCGCAACGCTCCGCGGCCAGCCGCAGTTTGGCATCGATGGCCGCGCGGTACGGCTTCACATCGTCCAGCCTCCAGAAATCAAAGCAGCGAATCCGGTCCGTGGCAAAAAAATGCGCCAGCGAAACGCAATGCTCCAATAATTTATCCTGCGCGTTAGCATCAAAGTCCGCATGAAACTGGTCGCGCGTTTCGCTCAGTGGCGAACGCGGCGCCCCCGGCCAATCCGTCTTGAACAAGGGACTCGCAATATCCGTGACCGCCAATTTATGTTCGGCTAGTATTTTCCGCGCATCTTCCAACTCTTTCTGGTTCAACGCCGTCACGTTCTTGTCCCACATCGAGCGCAATTCAATCCACTGCAAGCCGAACTCTCCAGCCACGATCGCGCAAGCCTTCTCAAAGTCCTGCGTAATCTCGTCGTTGATCACCGCCAGCCGGAACGGACACGTAGCTGCATCCATATTTCTCTCCGCCAAAGGCGACGCCAGCGCCGACGCGCCAACATTCTTGACCACTGGCGACACCACCGCCTGAATTCCCGCCACTCCAAGCCCCGCCACCACCGTTCGCCGCGTGTACTTCATCCGTCCAACCCTCCTGCACCCGACCGATTCCCAACGCAAGACTCTATCATTCCTTTACAATAGTCCTACGGGCATCTCGCGGAGCAATAAATCGCAGGACTTTACCAGCTCCGGCAAGAATACGCGCGACTATTCCATAAGCATGCATCCATAAGCGATGCAGCGATGATTTTAGAGGAATTGTAAAAGGGAAAGTTGGCGCAATTCCGCCAGCATCTCTAGCTGCCCACGAAATCAATGGTGCAGATGCGCTGGATCTTAGGAAACTCCAGAGATTTTACTGCGTGGGTTTAATATCCGGACTGGCCTGCTCGATGCTGCCCTTGGCCAGCTCCGTCTTGACCTCAGACTTCTGCCCCGCCAGCAGATTCACTTCCGTTTCAAAGGTCCGATAGCCCGGCAATTCCACCTTGATCTGATGTTTTCCCGGACTGATTAGCATCGAGTGCGTGGCGCCGCCAAACTCGCTGGCGTGTCCCACGTATCTGCCATCCAGAAACACCGCGGCGCGTCCCGGCTGCACGGTCACTTTCAACGTTGCGGTAATCTCCGGAATCTCCGCGCGCGGCGACAAGTGCATCGTCACAGCCACCACTTGGGTCTGTCCAGGTTCCACGACAATCTTTTGCGAAAAATCGTTATACCCAGACTGCCGCACCACGATTTCGTGTTCACCCGGCAACAGCAGCACCTTCTTATCGCCCTTTAACTCCTTCAGGTAGCCAACGTATCCTCCATCCACCCAAACGCCAGAATCCTTTTCCACCTTTGTGGCGCCGTCAAACTGCACTTCCCCCATCACCTTGCTATCCTGCGCACGCACCGGCACGATCGCGCCCAAGAAGAAAATACTCGCAAACAAACATGTGGCGAACTGTAATCGAAGCATCCCAAACATGTTTCGCCTCCTGAATACCAAGCCCAGCTTGGCACTCCAGAAAATCATGTCACGACGCCTAACTGAGTGCTGTAGGGTGATTACTGCATAAAACGATATTTCTCGCATCACCGACGCCTGGGCCCCCGCAAGTCAGTGCTAGCGCCTGGATTTGAGAATCGTCAAAAGTGACAGTATCCAACGCGGTGTTCGTGACAGATTATCGAGAAGTGGCTCAGCTGCTTCTGGCGGTCGCGTTTACGTGATATAGGGCTCACCTTAGAGGCGGAAAAACATGAATACATCATCATCAACCATTGGGATGTCTGCAGAAAGCGCGCTTAAGGGAACTTCGCGCAGATGGTTGCTCGCCACTGCCGCGTTGTTCCTTGTGACGCTGTTCACTTCGGGCCTGACGCTGGCCCAGACCGACGCGTTTGTCGGCACCTGGCAACTCAACGTGGCAAAATCCAAATTTGACGCCGGCACTGCGCGTAAGAGTGAAACAAGGATTGTCGAATCTTCTCCCAACGGCATGAAAGTCAGCGTCGACCGCACCAACGCCGATGGCAGCAATCAACAGTTCAACTACACCACGAACTTCGATGGCAAACCGCACCCCATCACCGGAGCGGGGCCGTTCGGAGCAGATTCCATCGACGTAACGCTCGGCGCAGCGAATAGCCTGACCTACAAGGTAATGAGGGGCGGCAAGGTCGTAGGCACCGGCAAGTCCGTAGTTTCCGCCGACGGCAAGACGCTTACGCTTACGTCCAAAGGCACCGATGCCAGCGGCAAGACCAGCAGCAGCGTCGCCGTCTACGACAAGCAGTAGCGACGCTCTCCCCCATGTTTTGGCCGCCTTGGTGTTCGATGCTTGGGAAAACGTGCCGCTCCCGGCGCGCTTTGAAAATCAGGGCGCGGTCTGCCGATTGTAATTCGGATACTCCGGCTTGTGCGGTTCCGGCACGGGATGCTTCGCCAACTCTTCCAGCGCCAGGCTCACCGCTTTTTCCAGCTGCGGATCGTGCCCCTCGCTCACCGGCTTCGGCTCCATGTCCACTTCATAGTCCGGAGGCACGCCGTGATTCTCCACATCCCATTTCCCTTCGGGACTGAAAAATCCAAAGCTGGGCGAGGTCACATTTCCCCCATCCATCAGCGTCGGAATCCCGCCAATACCCACCAGCCCGCCCCAAGTGCGCTTGCCCACCAACGGCCCCAGTTGCGCTTCACGGAAATACCACGGCATGGCATCCCCGCCCGAGCCCGCGAACTCATTGATGATCATTACCTTCGGCCCCAGAATCGCCGCCTGCGGTGTGCGGTAGATCGCTCCGTAACGCGGCGCCCACCAGCTCATCAGCGTGCGCTGCATGGCGTGAATAATATAGTCGGCCGCCTGCCCACCGCTGTTGAAGCGCTCGTCGATGACCGCGCCTTGTTTGTCCAGTTGCGCAAAATAGTAGCGATTAAAATTTGTTAGCCCGCCCAGCGCGGTGTCCGGCAAATACACATACGCCAATTTCCCAGCGCTCAGCTCCTGCACTTTGCGCCGGTTCGCTTCAATCCACGCCAGATTGCGCAAAGTAAGATCCTCTCCGACGGGCGTCACGGTGACGTCGCGCGCATCCTTGCCGCTGGCGTCGGAAGCGACCTTGAGCACCACCTGCGTCCCCGTGGTCGCCTCCAGCAATCGCTGAATGTCATCAGAGCCACTCAGCTCTTGGCCGCCAATCGCCAGAATGAAATCTCCCTCCGCGACTTTCACTCCCGGCTCCGTCAACGGCGCACGCGTCTGCGGATTCCAGTGCTCGCCGGTGTAAATGCGTTTGATGCGGTAGCGGCCATTTACAATTTCGTAGTCCGCGCCCAGCAAACCACCCGGCACGCGCGCTGGATGTGCAATCGTTCCACCGAAGCCGCGCAGATGCCCGATCGAAAAATCTCCCAGCATCTCCTGGAACAAATAATTTAGATCGCTGCGGGATCCCACCTCGTCTAGATACGGGCGGAATTTCGCTTCCTCCGCCACGGTGTTCACGCCGTGATAGTGCGCATCGTAAAAGAAGCTCCGCTCCACTTGCCAGATCTCGTGAAACATCTGCCGCCACTCGGCGCGCGGATCCACGCGCACTTCCATGCGGGATATATCCAATCTGCCTTCGCCGGGTTTCACCGGCACATCCGCGGCCACGATTAGAAACGTCGGTGCGGCGCCGCCCGGCGCTGGCGCACCATCGCCGCCAGCCATCTCCAACAGCATCTTGTTCCCGTCGAACGAAAGATCAAATCCCGCTACGTGCTCTGCCAGCTTCTCAGTTTTCTTCGTCTTCAACTCAAACCGCGACAGCGTCAACCCGCGACCCATCGCGAATCTTCCGCCGCCCTCCAGCAAGTACAGCGTGCCTTCCTTGCCCGCTGTGAGACCGGCGAAATTGGCCGCCGGAATCGGCAACGCCACCGCGCGATCCTCCAGATGCTCCAGATCAATCTTCACCGGCTTGGCTTTTTCTGTTTTCTCCGGCTTCCCTGCCTCATCCGGCTTCTTGGCCGCGGCATCCGATGCGGCCTTATCGGCGGATTTGTCCCCAGCACCAGCGGCATCGCCGTCTTTCTTATCTTTCGCGTCCGGTTTTTTCTCGTCCTCGCTCTGCACCGCAATCGGCGAAGCCGTATCCGATGCCAGCGCCAAGCCATACACGCTGCGCGTCACGCTGAACGCGTCGCTGCTCATGTCCAGGCCGCTGGTCGTCGTCCCGTAATTCGTACTTTCCGTGAAATACAAATACTTCCCGCCGCGATCAAACGCGGGAAAGCGCACGTCGCTCATCCCATCGCTGACCTGCGTGCTCTTCCCCGTGGCCACCGAGTACAGAAATAGCGCATGAAAGCGATTCGGCACGGTCTGCGTGTACGCCAGCCACTTCGAATCCGGCGACCACGACGCGTCGTAATCGCCATCGTCCACAAACGCTTTGTCGATCACCGTAGCTTTTCCAGCTACGGTATCCAGCACCCAGATCTCCGTCTTGTTGTCGTGAAACGCGATTAACTTCGCATCCGGCGACCAGTGCGGCGAAAAATAATACGTCGCATCATTCGCCAGCGGAAACTTCTTCACCTCGCCCGCGCCGGTCTGACTGCTGACGTGCAACGCATATTGCCCAGACTCATCAGAAAAATAAGCGATGCTCTGCCCGTCCGGTGACCACGCCGGATCACGTTCCATCACCCCCGGCGTATTGGTGATGTCCCGCGTGGCGCTCTCTTTGGCCGGCACGGTAAGAATCTCGCCATGCGCCTCAAAAACCGCGCGGACTCCCGTCGGCGAAATCCCATAGTTCTGAATGTCCCGCTCCACCGGAGAAATGCGCGCCCGTACATCCGGCAGGTCCGCGCTCACATCCACGTTGATCTGCTGCGTCTTCCCGCTGGCCGCGTCGTACAAAAACAATTCGCCAAAGCGGTCGTACACGATTCCGCCCGGCCCTGCACTCGCCGAACGAATATCCGCCCCGTCGTTCTTCACCACTTCCTTCACCGCTTTCGTCGCCGGCTCAAACCGGAACAGCGTCGTCGCGCCGTTGCGGTCGGAAAGAAAATAAACGTTTTTGTCCACCCACATCGGCGCGTAATCGTTCGAGCGCTCTTTCGGCACTTTCACCACGTCCAGCGTGGCCATGTCCGCGATCCACACCGAGCTGGCCAACCCGCCGCGATAATTTTTCCACGCCACATACGCCGAATAATTAAACGCCGCGCCGCCGCCCACCGGCGAGTACGCAAGATATTTTCCATCCGCAGAAAAATTCCCCGCAAACGCCATCGGCAAAGGCAGCGCCGTCGCCAGCCCGCCATTCACCGACACCTTAAACAGCTTGGTATACCGCGGGCTGCCGCTCTCGCGGTTCGACCGGAAAATCACGTTCTTCCCGTCCGGCATCCATCCCACCGCCGCATCCGCCGCCGGATGATGCGTAAGCCGCTTCGGCACCCCGCCAATCGTGGGCACCACGAATACATCCGTGTTCCCGTCGTACTCTCCGGTAAACGCAATGGTGTTTCCATCCGGCGAAAACACCGGGTCCGTCTCAATCCCCGTCCCCGTCGTCAACCGCACCGCGTGCCCGCCGACGCGCTCCACCGTCCACAAATCTCCCGCATACGAAAACACAATCACCTTGCCGTTAAACGCCGGCCGCTGCAGCAAAGGATGTCCACCCTGCGCGGCAAGCATCAACGGACAAAGCACAGCAATAATTAAGGAAAAAAACAGGTGGGTCACACGCATCTTTATTTTCTCCATTACTTATAGGCACGCATAATACACCAACCCCTGGCATGTGACGTATCGCCACCGCTGATGGGTACTTCAGGGTTTGTGTGAGACAAGAATCTTTGTGCGCCGCAGCTTTCAACCGCCCTGCTCATCCAATGTGGAGCGTCACCGACTCCATCAACTCCTTCATCCCATTCCAAGTAATCTGCACCCCAATGCAAACCAAAAAGAACGACGACAGTTGCGTGATCACCGTCATTCCCGTTGGACCGAGCATCCGCCCCAAACGCTCTGCAAATCCATAACACAAAAAAATACTGACCGCGATCAACACCAATCCGACCAGTGCCGCGATAATCGTCAAGGGATGAAAGGGATGCCGGTGCGCCGCGTTCGCTCCCAGCGTAATTGCCACGGAAATCGATCCCGGCCCCACAGTCAGCGGCAACGTCAACGGATAAAACGCCTGCCGAAATGTATCCTGCGGCTGCACGGTCCTGTGCACATCGTGTTTCTCATCGTCTCGCTGCCTCAGCAACGCCCAGCCTGTAGCAATCACGATGAGCCCTCCGCCCACCTGCACCACCGGCAGCGAAATCCCAAAAAACGCCAAGATATAAGTCCCCACAAAATAAGACCCAATCAGCAACAAAAAACTATTCACCGCAATCCGCCACGACAATGCTTTTCGCGCGTCCGTCGTGTATCCGCTGGTCAGCACCAGAAAAAACGGGCTCCCACCGATCGGATCCACAATAGGAAACAACGCCACCAGCACTAGCAATAAATTTTTCGCCGCATCTTGCATGGGTTCGGTCACCATTCTCTTTAGATTTTACGTCTGTCGACCGGACACATGTCCACAGGACTCGTCGGCTAGCGGGATCCAGAAGTTAAACTACATGATTTGGAAGGTGTTGCAAGAAAAACTGGAGCCGAGAGCGAGAGTTGAACTCGCGACCTGCCGATTACGAATCGGCTGCTCTACCACTGAGCTACCTCGGCCTGCCTTTACGACAATAGCATTCGCAGAAATTTTCTGTCAATTCACCGGTGCACCGCGGTTTCCCCGGCGCTTGCTTCGAAGAGGCTACGAAGCCAGCAGGAATTACGGTATTATCTGGCGGGCCGACCCGGCCGGGTTCGAACCATTATCCACCACAGGAGGAACACACCCATGATCAAGAGAAACTTGCTAGTAGCTCTCGCGCTCTGCGTAGCCTTTGCCGCGCTTGCCTTTGCCCAAGAGCCGCCGGTCAACGTTGGCGAACGGCACGGAAACATGCGCGCCGCCCAGCAACTCATCCAGCAAGCGTGGCAAAAAGTAAACGAAGCGCAACAAGACAATCATTACAATCTGGGCGGTCACGCCGGGAAAGCCAAGGAACTTCTCGTTCAGGCCAGCGAGGAAATCAGACTCTCCGCGGACGCCGCCAATTCGCACTAGCTAAGAATCGTCCGTAGAACTCCGGCAAAGCATCCTACATGGCGGTGCGGCCGGCGCCCTGGCGCGCTTCCTTATGAAGCGCAGCCGGGCCGCCAGTCGCCCCGCACTCCTTCCACAGCTTCTCCCAATTCCATATCCCGTACCCCAACTCTTGCGGCAACGGGAATCCCATCTGGTGCGCCAGCATGCACACCTGCCCGCGATGGTGGGCTTCGTGCGCCAGCATATAGCACAGCATTTCCGGGCCAACCGGCCAAGCCTTGGCCCAGCCGTCTCTGCAAAACTCCTTGATGCGGCCCTCGCCGCCGAGCGCCTCGGCAAGCATCTCCGTGCAGCGTGCGCCACTCTCGGCCAATCCCGCACGGGCCTGCTTGGGCGTGCAATGCGCACGGGTAAGCTGTCGTGGAACTTTCAGGTGCGGCGCCGTGAGCCTGACCCACTTCGTGCGCACGTTGTGCATGTGCGTGAAGATCGCCACAATGCTGCGGGTCTTGCCGGGCGGTTTCGCTTTCCACGCGGCAGGGTCCAGATGCTCGATAAGCATCTGGTTCATGCGCTCGTTGACGGCAAAAATCTGCGCTGCGGTTCGGCCCGCTGGAGCGAATTGAGCAAAAGGTTGCGTCCGAATCTTGTCTTGGCGCGTGGCCACGGTTCCCTACTCTATGCGTGCGCGCGATTTATCGCACGCCTTACCGCGAAAACGGATACATCGCCCAGCCAATCCCAATCCCAATCACCAAAAACAAAAACAGCGACCACGCTATGTACTTCACCCGATCCATCGGCCGCCGCCGGCTCAGAAATCCGAACGCCACCGAAATCATCACGGCAAATACAAGCATGCCCTGGAAATGACTCAGCCGAATTCTGGAAGAAGTATCGATCATGCTCCCAATCGTGCCCCCGACCTGGACGAAGCTCACGCCTTATGCCCCCGCGCCGCTTCAAACGCGTGCAACGCCGCCAGTAAATTCAAAATTCCCGCCGTGGCCAGAAATCGCGTGCCGTAGTCCCCGTTCGCGTGTGATACATCTGCCCCAAATTTCTCAATCGACCGCGCCACAAAATAAAATCCGCCCGCGCCCAGATCCGCCACATACCCCAGCGTGTCGAACGCATCTCCCCCGCCCGAACTAAAAATATTTCCGCGCATCCCCGCGCCAAGCACCACCAGGACGCCCACGGTTATAAAACACGCCACCGCTCGTCCCCACATCCTCAGCAACGCATGCCCCAGCCCAGGCACCAGCCACCCCGCCACCGCAATCGCCAGCGCGAGCGCTTCCCGCCCACTCGGCTTTTTTTGCGCTACGTATGCAGCCCGCTCGCCGCCAGGGTGAGGCCCAGCCTGCGCCGGAACTTCTGCTCTAACCTCGGACGAAACCGCCTCGTTCCCAGTCACTTCATCCATAATTTATGTACGCACCAATTTTTTTGGAGTGCGGCGGTTTACCCTGAGCGCTTTGCGCGAAGGGCTTGACGCCACCTTCTCGGTGTACAAAGCGCCATAATCTCAAAATCACCCGCAACCGCCCTCATCACGCCAGCAGCGCCAAAACCTCCGTCTGCACCGCCCCCGTCACATACGCCTCGCGCTCGCCGATATACACGTCCACCTCGCTGCGAATCCCAAAATCCTTCAAATAAATCCCCGGCTCGACCGACGTGCACGTCCGCGGAATCAACCGCCGCACATCATGCGTCTCCAGACCATCCATGTTCGCACCATTCCCATGAATCGCTTCGCCGATATTATGTCCCGTGCGATGGAAAAAGTATTTCCCGTAACCCGCTTTCTCAATCACGTCGCGCGCCGCCTTATCCACTTCCCAGCCTTGCAGCACTTTACCCGCCGCCACGCGCGAGCGAATCAGCACCACAGCCTTATCGCGCGCCTCGCGCACCACCCGAAAAACCTTGGCATATTTCTCCGGCACCGTCGCTCCCAGATAACCCACCCAGGTAATGTCGTAATACACGCTCCCGGGCTTCTTCATCTTTCCCCAAACATCCAGCAGCAAAAAATCCCCTTCGCCAATCGCCGCCGATTTTTCCGCCGTTGGCCCATAATGCGGATCGCTGGCGTTCGCCCCCACCGCCACGTCCGGCCCTTCATCCGTAACAACTCCCGCCGCGGCAAACTCCCGCAGAATAAATTCCTTCAAATCAAACTCCGACACCGCCTTCTTTTCCCGCACCCGGTCGCCGGCCAGCTTAAATGCCCCCGCCACAATCCGGTCAATCGCCGCTCCCGCCGCCCTATGCGACGCCAACTGCCCCGGCGTCCAGCACGCCTCGTATTTTTGTACCAAATCCGCAGAGCTGACCACCTTCGCCCCCGCCCCGCGCACCAACTCAACCGTTCCCGCGTCCACCATCGCCACATAAGGAATTTCATTCTTCGGCGAATACTGCATCGCAACGCGCTTCGCGCCACCGAGCAGCCTCTTCAAATTCCCCTGCAACTCCCCGTACCCCGCATAGTACAAAGCCGCCCCCGGCAAACTTTCCAGCGCCGCCGTCTCAATCTTGTGCAACAACTTTCGTGGCGCGCCTTTCGCCGGAATAAAATAAAACCACCGCCGCGTCCTCATCCCCTCCGGCAATTTCAGTAGCCGCAGCGCAATGGGATCCCGCCCGCGAAAATCGTAGAACAACCACCCGTCGAGCCCCGCCGCCAGCAAATCTTTCTGAATCTCTTTAATAGCCACGCTCATCAAGGACACTCCGCAATAACTGAATGGAAATTTGAACGCCGAGAACGCGGAGTGCGCAGAGAACAAGAAGAAATTTCGCCGCGCCCGCATCCATACAGGCCCGCGTCTACGCCGGCTATCGTAAAACCCGGCGCAATCGAATCCCGCTAGGCCTCTGTCGTCAACAACCCTCGCACCTGCTCCTCCGTCACCCCGCGCACCTCAATCCGCTTCGTCCGACTCCGCTCGCCGCTCAAAATCCTAACAGCCCCGCGAGAGCAATTCAAAACGTGCGCCAGAAACTCTACCAACGCCTCATTCGCGCGATCCTCCAGCGCCGGCGCCCGCAACCGCACCTTCAACGCCCCATCCATCTCCCCAGCAATCTCATCCTTACTAGCGCGCGGCTGCACCCGCACCATAAACACGACCGCCCGGGTCTCGACATTAGTTTCAACTCGCAGCACAATTCGCCGTTGTAGCGGCCGCCTTCTGAGGCGGTCGCCTTTCCGCTCGTTCCACCTGAGCGAAAACGATATCTCTCACCACGCTCTCTCATACTGCACCGGCGCCTTAATCTTCACCTCCAGCGCCTTCGCCGCCCGCCGCGGCCAATACGGATCTCGCAAAAGTTGCCGCGCCAAGAACACCATGTCCGCCTGCCCGGTCGCCACAATCGTATCCGCTTGCGCCGCGTCCGTAATCATTCCCACCGCCCCGGTAGCGATCCCCGTCTGCTTTCGTATCTCTGCGGCAAACTTCACCTGATACCCCGGCCCCACAAGAATTGTCGCCCCCGCCACATTCCCGCCAGACGACGCGTCGATCAAATCCACGCCCATCCCTTTCAACTTTTTCCCCAACGCAATCGTCGCGTCCAAATTCCACCCGTCTTCCACCCAATCCGTGGCCGACACCCGATAAAACAGCGGCAATCTCTCCGGCCAAACTTCTCGCACCGCTTCCACCACCCGCAGCGGCAGCCGCACCCGATTCTCAAAACTCCCGCCATACTCATCCGTCCGCAAATTCGATAGCGGCGAGAGAAATTCGTGCAGCAAATATCCGTGCGCCGAATGAATCTCGATCACTTCAAATCCCGCCGCCAGCGCACGTTCCGCCCCGCGACGAAAATCCGCCACCACGCCATCAATCTCCGCCAAACTCAAAGCCCGCGGCAAAGGATAATCGTCATTAAACGGAACCGCGCTCGGCGCCACCGGTTCCCACCCGCCATCCGCAATCGCAATTTTCTTCCCGCCCAACCACGGCGCCCCAGTACTTCCCTTCCTCCCGGAATGCGCCAACTGCATCCCCGCCACCGCACCATGCTCGCGAATAAATTTCGTAATCGGCCGCCACGATTCCACGTGCGCATCCAGATAAATCCCCGTGTCCGCGCCAGAAATCCGCCCCACCGCCTGCACCGCCGACGCCTCCGTAAACACCAGCCCCGCCCCACCCACCGCCCGGCTCCCCAAATGCACCAAATGCCACGTCTGCGGATGCCCATCCACCGCCGAGTACTCGCACATCGGCGAAACCACAATCCGATTCTTAAACTCCACGTCCCGCATCTTAATCGCCGTAAATAGCGCCATACTTCGTACCCTCTTCCGTTACTTCTCGGTCTTCCAGACGTTCCATGTCTTCTCTGTGAACTCTGTGCCTCTGCATTCTCTGCGTTAAGTCAAGTCGTTGCTGTTGGTCTTTATTCTACCTTTGCCTCCTCTTTCCCCGCTCTCACTCCAAACAACGCCGTCCCCACCCGCACCTCTGTAGCGCCTTCCTCAATCGCCACCGCAAAATCATGCGACATCCCCATCGACAACACCGGCAACTTTCTCCCCAGCAGTCCCGCAAGATCGTCACGCACCTCACGCAATTTTCGAAAATAAGGCCGCGCCAATTCCACCTCCTCCAAGAACGGCGGAATACACATCAAACCAGCCAAATCAATCCCATCCAATCTCGCGACTCGTTCCGCCAACTCCGGAAGCTGACCAATCGCCACGCCGTTTTTCGTCTCTTCCTCCGCCACCCGCACCTCGATCAACACGCGCAATCTCCCTGCGCCATCAGTCCGCCCGCCTTCACTCCAAGCCCGCCGCAATCGCTCCGCCACCGCAAAATCATCCACCGAATCCACGCAATCAAAAATCTTCGCCGCCCGCCCCGCCTTGTTACTCTGCAGGTGCCCAATCAGATGCCACACCGCGCCCGGAAGTAATTCCACCTCGCCGCGTTTCCCTTCCCACTCCTGTACGCGATTTTCCCCAAAGTGCCGCAACCCCGCCGCATACGCTTCGCGGATCGCCCCCGCAGCATGCGTCTTCGACACCCCAATCAACGTAATCTCCGCCCGCGCCCGACCCGCGCGCAAGCACGCCGCGCCAATCCGCTCCTCCACCCGCAAGAGATTTTCCGCAATCGACTCCGTATTCATCTTTTCCCCGTCACCGCACGATCGTAACACGCACCCACGAATCAATTTTCGTAGCCCCTGCAACCGTTGATTTTTGCCGTTGATTTTGTAGCGGCCGGGCTTCAGTGCCGGCCATCCAAATTCCAAATTGATGTAGCCGTTCGCCGTGCGTAGGCTTCAGCACTCCGCCGTTCGGCGCCGCCAGCGCTGAGCTTGATGCCAAGACAACCAGGGAGGGCCCGACTTTAGTCGAGCCGTAAAGGCCGCGCTAAAAAACGGGCTTTAGCCGCTGAGGGGCCGTTTCTGCAGTCTCTTCACTCCGGCGTGTCCAGCTCCGGCTAGCACCCCTACTGCGCCGGCGCCCGTAACTCATACTCATGCGGCGCCTCCGCCCCCAGCAAATACCGCACAAAGTAATCCCACCGCCTCCGCGTCATGTACAAAGCCTCGCTCCCATACCCATGGTGCTGATTCGGCAGTAGCAAAAGATCAAAATCCTTATTCGCCTTAATCAACGCATCCACCACCAGCAGCGTGTTATACGGCGGCACATTATCATCCAGCGTCCCGTGCGCCAGCAGCAGGTGCCCCTTCAAATTCTTCGCCAAACTCTGATTATCCTGATCGTCGTAGTTACTCGTCCCGTCCGCATTCTTCACCAGCAGTCCCTGATAGCGTTCGCCCCAATCGTCCTCATATTCCCGATTGTCGTGATTGCCCGATTCCGAAATCCCCACTTTAAAAAAATCCGGATACCGGAACATGGCATCCGCCGCCGCATACCCTCCGCCGGAGTGTCCATAAATTCCCACACGCTCGATATCAATCCACGAATATTTCTGCGCCAGCTCTTTCATCCCCGCCACTTGGTCCGGCAGCGTGTCGTCGCCCATGTTCCCGTAGTAAAAGTCATGAAATTTCTTCGAGCGCAGCGGATTCCCCATCCCTTCGATTTCCACCACCACAAAACCAAGCTCCGCCAAACTCTGCGGATCCCCGCGCCCCGGCGCAAATCCCCAGTACCCCACGCTGCCGCCTTGCGGTCCCGGATAAATACGATTCACGATCGGATATTTTTTTGTCACATCCAGATTCGTCGGCCCGTACATCAACCCATAAAGATCGGTAACTCCATCTCGCGCTTTCACAACAATAGGAACCGGCGCGATCCAGCCCGCCGCCAGCAGCCGCGAGATATCCGTCTTCTCCACCGTCGACAGCAGTTTGCCCGCTTCATCTCGCGCCACCGCCACCGCGGGGACGTTTGGCTGCGAGTAGCTGTCGAGAAAATACCGCCCGGAAAGCGAAAAACTCACCTCATGATTCCCATCTTCCGGCGTCAACAACGTCAGGTTCTTCCCGTCGAACCCGATACGATACAAATGCGCGAAATAAGGGTTCCGCCCTTTTTCCCGCCCGCCCGCCAAAAAGTACAGCAGCCGATTTTTTTCATCCACGCGCAGGAACTGCGTCACCACCCAGTCGCCGGACGTAATTTGGTTTTTTAATTTTCCCGTCGACAAATCGTACAAATACAAATGTCCCCAATTGTCGCGCTCGGAAAACCAGATCACTTCGTTCGACGCCGGCAAATACCTCCAGTTCGCCCGCCCCCACCCGGATTCATACTGCGTCGCGACCCTCTCTTCGAGCACATCGCGCACCGCTCCCGTCGCCGCGTCCGCCACGCGCAATTGCTCGTGCTTGTGATCGCGCGACGTCGAAACAAACGCCAGATGCGTCCCATCCGCGCTCCACTCCACGTCGTCCCAATTGCTGCCGCGGCATTCCACGTCGTCACACAGCGTCGAGCGGTGCTGGTCCGCAGCCAGCTGCAGCCGGATCACTTTCGGCTCATCCACATTAATGATCACCCGCTGGATCGTCGTAACCACCTCATCCCCCGGCAGCGGATACTTCCACTCCTTCAGCACCGGATGCCCCACCTTCGTCTCCACCAGATACATCTCGCCGACCCCGCGCTGATCCTGCTGAAACGTCGCGATTTTTTTCGAGTCCGGCGACCACAGCAGGATCGCCCGGTCGCTGTGAATCCATCCCGCATTATCCGTGGCATACCCAAAATCCTTCACGCCATCCGTGGTCAGCTGCGTTTCCTTTCCCGTCGCCACTTCGCGCACCCACAAGTTGTAATCGCGAATAAACGCCGCCCGCTTGCCATCCGGCGAAAGCTCTTCCGGCGCAGCCCCCGCGCCCTTCCCGGTTTTCTTGTCCTCTGTGCAGCTGTACGTTTGCAAATTGCAGCTCCAATGCTGCGCCTTCACCTGAAACGAAATGCCCTTCCCGTCCGCCGAAAACTCAAAGCTCACGAACGGCAAGTGCCCCGCGTTATACGCCGCTCCCGCCGCCGTGGAAAGCGCGGCAGCAATTTTGGCGTGGTCGAACGCCGGCTGCCGCGTCCCGTGTACAGCGTCATAAATCACAAACTCGCTTCCCTCCGGCCCAAGGTTGCGGTACCAAAAACGCTCCCCGTCCAGCCACTTCGCATGCACCTCGTGCAACACCAGCGGCCGCGTGTTGTACGCCATGAATTTTTCCGCCCGCGAATAATCCGCGGCCGTCAACACCTGTCGCGTTGCGCTCGTCGTCGTTGTGTTAGTTGTCGTCGTTGCGGTATTCGTGGTGCCAGACTCTTGCGCCGTCAACGGCATCGCCGTGCACACCGCCAGAGTGGCCAGCAAAACCACTCGCCACCGCCCCACACTTGCCTCCGCCGGAAATCGCATTCGGTTCCTCTTTAAATTGCGCACTACCGCTTAGTCGTCCCAACTTCGAATTCAGCGCCCCAGCCTTCATTTTCCGCTAGCGCGCCCAAAACTCTCCCCCACTAGGACGCGGTAGCATCGCGCTTGCCCGCCACGAAAGTCAAGCCAAGCGTCTTCATCTTCCCCACCAGCGACGCAGTCGGCAAACTCGATCCCACGTAACCCGCCTTCACGCACCACTGAACGTTACAAAGATTCTTGCGCGTCCTACTATCGGCCACCCGTACGAAAGTACAGTAACCGTTTGGGGTACGCCGCGTCACGACGTGATGTGGCGCTTTTCCCCGACATCTATCATGGCCCTAGCCTAACTTGGTCCAAGTTGGCCCCCGTCGGTCAAAGTTGGCTCAAGTTGGCCCAATTGGCCCCAATTGGAACGTCTCCGCGAGGTCCACATGCGAAAATACACGGCAATGCTCTTCCTCCTGACTTTTCCCGCTCTATGCGTGGCGCAAACGACCAAGCCAAAATCGAGCACCAAGAAAACTTCCACCACTGCATCGCCAACTCCGGTTAAGCCAGCAGAGCCCAAGCGCACCTACGCCGACCTGTCCATCGGCGAATTAGTCGCTGAGGATCCGAATCGCTGGACCGAGAAAATGTCCAGCCACGCCGCGTTGAGCGGCTTCGTCACCGATGTAACCAAACGCGACGACGGCGACGTAACCATTCGCATCTGCGAAAACCCCAGAATCGACGGCATGGACCGCGCCCGCTGCGTCATCGCACAATGCATTCCAAAAATTCCCTGCGATGCGCCTAAAATCGGCAAGCCCATCACCGTCGACGGCATCACCCGCTACGACGCGAAAGTCGGCAGCCATTGGTGGGAGATCAATCCCGTCGAGCAAATAGAAAAATAGCTCGCAGCCGTCTCAAACCCCGACGATCCCACAAATCCACGCCTCCGTTTTCGCGTGGCCGTGGCATTTCTTCTAGTCTTTTAATTTCCAGCTTTTAGCTACGCTGCAATTTTGTTAACGCTGTCTAGCAAACGCTTGGCTACCAAGGCGCTTCAGCGGCTGAGGAGCCGCTCTTGCGCTTTTCCCCGCAGTCTCTGTAGCCGAATCATCGGTCTCCATGCGTAACGCAAAAGCGAACGGCTGGCATCCTCGCCAGCCGTTCGCTTTTATCCATTGCTTGTTGCAGTTCTTCCTTCTGGTTAGCGGCCGTTCACTTGGCCGGTTTGGTGGTCTTGTCGTTGTGCTTTTCGTTGTGGATCTGTTTGCTATTTTTGTTTTGCTCTTTGTTGACTTGCTTTTTTTGCTCGGCGTTGAGTGCCCCGCCGTTCGCGGTGCGGTCGTTATGCACCTGCTGGGCGACTTTGGCTTGGTTGGCATTGGTCTTGGCGGCTTCGCCAGAGGTCATTTGCCCGCTGCGCAGCCCGTTCGCCGTGCGCTGCTGCTGGTTGGCTTCCCGGTCGTCCACGGCGTTGGGTTTGACGGTATTGCCGTTGTGCTTTTCGTTGTAGATCTGGCGGCTGGCGGCGTTTTGTTCGCCGTTGATCTGCTGTTTCTCCTGGCCGGTCAACTTGCCACCGTTGGCAGCGCGATCGTTGTGCACCTGCTGGTCGATGTTCGATTGCGTGCGCTCGGCTTTGGCGGCTTCGCCAGAGGTCATCTGACCGCTGCGCAGCCCGTTGGCGATGCGTTGGTCCTGATTGGCTTCACGCGTGTTGGGGTTGTAGTTCTTCCCCGCGCTGCGGTCGGCAGCCGATATCGGCTGTGACGCCGCGTGCTGCTGCGCCACCTGATGATAAGCGTTCACGTTGGAGGCCGCCGGAGTTCCCGGCGTTCCGTGGTTCACGGAAGCCAGCTGCGAACGGTCCTGCGCAGCGAAGTTCGCGTGCTGCACCTGGTTCGCGGTCGGCTGAATATGCTGCTCGTTGGCAGCTCGCAGCTCCGTGGCCGACGCCTGCGCCTGAATGCCCGCGCCGCCGTTGAAGCTCACGTGCTCGTTGTTGACGATGGTGTTCTGCGTAACGATGGTGCGGTTCTCGTACACGTTGGTCACATGCACGCTACCAAAATTCGCCACCGCGCTGTTGTACGCGAATACTCCACCGCGCCACTCACCGCCGGCAAACCCGACGCCGCCATAGCCGAAGCCGTAGTTAACTCCACCATAGAAGCCGATGTGCGGGCCCCAGTAGCCAGCGTGCCAGCCATAGGCACCGCCGGCGAAGCCCCAATACCCGGGCGTCCATAGCACGCCAACGCTGGGGGGTTGCACCCAAACTCCAGGAACCCAGTAGTAGCCGGCGTCACCGTAGCCCCAATAGCCTGGCGTCCAGTGATAGCCCGGCGCGGGAAGCGGGGGCTGTACGTACACCGGCAAAGCCGGTGGCGGAACGTGCACGGAAATACCAATGCCGATAGCCACCTGCGCGTGCGCCACCGGCAGAGTGAGCATAGGCGCAGCAATAGCCGCCGCAACCAGCAGCTTGCGAACTCCTGAGAGAACAGACATGGTCTTCCTCCTGAAAGTGAGATACATCAATTATAACGTTCGTTTTTCGAGCTACCCGGACTCTGTGGGCCTGTGTTTTCAAACACCAAACAAGACAATTTGTTGCTGGAAAAAACGAGCCAGGATAAGGCGGTTTGCCAAACCAGTTGCCAAACCAAAGGTTCCGCCATAACGGTCCTTCCGAGGGCCGCGGAAGTGCCGCAGGCGCGGAAGGCTGCGTGGCGTGACGCGCGCAACGAATCCGGAGCCCCGAAGGGGCGATAGAGGTTAGCCTAGCGCGCGAGCGCTGGGTGTGCGAGCGCACCACAACACCCTCCGGAGCGCCGCAGGCGCGGTACAAGGCCTTTGGCATTCGGCGGTCCATTTCGATTCTGCGTCGCTGCGTGACGCGACGTATCGAGCCTCGTGAGCGCGTGCGTAGGCGCGCGGTCCTCTTCGAGCTTTCGTAGTGGCGAATCTTCAGATTCGCACCCCGCCAGCCCGTTCGTCGGGAGTTGTGAGAACGGTGCCGGTGGCGGGCGGTGGGTTGGAATCCGTAGAGTCTTGGCGCGGACGGCGAGCATGAGTTTGGAGTTACGTAGGTCCCAGGAGAGTACTGCGAGGGAGGGTGGGACGTTGATGGCTGGTTGCGGACGGGGCGGGGAGCGTCGGTCATGTCGATTCCGCCGGAATCGTGAGGGGAATTTTGTTTATCGATGGCGGGGAGGGTGCGGAGTAGCAGGCTATTGATGTAGGTGAGGACGGCGTCACGGTGTCGGTGGCGAACGGGCGCGTCGAGCACGAGGTCCGCTTGCAGGATTTTACGAAATGGCTTAAGAAGCCGGGCGGCTCGCCCCGCGAGGTCAGTGACCGCAAGCGGCTGCGGGAGATTCTGGGGATGACAGCGACACGTTGAGTCTGGCAAGGCCGCGTAACCAAGGGATGGCGCTTCTTTCAAAATCGACCGCGACGAATACGTCATCCTGTCCATCATCCGCACCCGAAATAAGGCTAGAATTCCCGCAGCGCAATAGGCGCGGCAGAGGGAGGCGTGCATAAGCGGTTAGACTACTCCACCTCTTTGCAATTTGGCTTTCGAGACAGCCACCTTACGCCAGACGGCCTGATGTCGACCACGTCAACAGCCCCTCCAACTCCGACGGGTTCTCCAACATAAAAATCGCTCGCGAACTCCACGCTCCAGACAGCTAACTGATTTAGATAGCGGAAATAATAGTCGTGAGGTGAAATGAATCCGAGGCTAGATTGCCAAGCGATTTTTATTTGATTAAATTTGGGATTCTGACCGGAGATAAACTCATTAGTGACGGAGTTGAACGACATCACCGTGGCATTTTGTTGGGGTAATTCTTCAAACTTAGCGTGGATGCTTGGTAGCTGCTGTGGCGGGTGAGCCAAATGCAGCTCTACTAGAAAAATCCTAGCTCGTCCATTTTCAACATCGGCGAACACCGCTTGGGTGAAGTTATCTTTTAAAGCCCCGACGGGCGCAAACATCCGCACGAAACCTTCAGGGTTGCCTTTGAGCGCTTTTGTAAATAAATCGAGCGCGCAGTCACGCCATCCTTCTGCGGTCGCTCTTGCTGGGCTTTCGGAGTGAGAAGCGATGGCCGCCATCGCCGCCTGTTTAGCAATAACGTGAGAATCCCAATCGTGTCGTTTGCCGTCAATCGACATTCCTAATCTTCGAAGGCCCGCCGAACCGAAGATTACCTTCCCCGAATAATTTGATAACTTGCAGTCCTTATCATCGAACTTGTCGTGGGTCGCCTTGCCTCTGCTGTCTGCCGCGATCAAGGCTTCGTCGTCCAGTGCCCCAGCAACTACCACCGTACCGTGCCTAAAGTTATCAAAGGACGCCTGCGGTTGCGGGGTTGCTAATTGGGGTGCGGCTATCGATGCAGCGACCAGCGCGGTCAGCAAAGCGACCGAAAAAGCTAGCTTCATGGCCGGATGTTATCACGACCGCTACTAGCGTGGTATCGTGCGGTGGCGGGTGGCCGATAGGTTCTTCTGAAATTTGAATTCGCGGTTAGTGCATCCTCCGATCAACGAATACCTTCGAGGGTGGCGTACCCTTTGCGGTTTTCACTTTGCAAAGGGTGGGGCGCTCGTCGGCGTTAAAGCGTGCGGCTTTCAATCCGTCTCCCTTCCCTCGTCTTGCGGCGGTGTGTCGTTTCCAGACCAGCCAACGATCTCGACACCTCCAACGAATGCCACATGACAATCACGCACCGATAAGGTAATTTTGCTTCATGGAAACCGTCAGCGTGGAGTTGCCCTCAGCGCTTCTAAAGGCCGCCAACCTCGAGGGCAGTAACCTATCCCTCGAAGCCGCTCGCCTGCTCGCGCTCGAACTGTATCGCGAAGACAAAATCTCTCTGGGCCGCGCCGCCGAGCTCTGCCGCACCCCCCTCGCCCAATTCATGGATTTCGCTGCCCAGCACGGCGTCCCGCCGCTTCGCTATACCCTGGAAGCTCTGGACAACGAACGCCGCTCTGCTGACCTCAACAAAGCGTGACCATCGTCGCCGATTCTTCGCCTCTCGTGATTCTGGCAAAGCTCGGCTGCTTTGACCTCCTCCCTCAACTCTTCCCGGTTTTGCATATTTCTTTCGAAGTACACCACGAGGTGGTGGTCGCTGGTGCGGGTTTGCCTGGCGCCGCGGAAGTCGCCGGTGCCACATGGATTGTCGTAAAATCGTTAAAAGATCCGGCTGCCTTACTAGCTGCGCGTGAACGCCATTCCCTCGGCGCCGGAGAACTCGGCACCATATTCCTGGCAAAAGAACTCCATGCCAACATCGTACTTCTTGATGACCATAAGGCCCGTCAATTCGCCGCAGCCGAAGGCCTGCGCGTCCACGGAAGCGTTGGCCTTCTCGAAAAACTTCACCAGGCGGGCCACCTTCATGATCTTCGCAACGCCTTCCGAGCACTCCTCAGTCACAACGTCTACATAGACCCCCGTCTCCTCGACTTGCGTCTCAAAGCACTAGGACTGTCACCTCTCTAAGGGTTTGGTTCATTAGTGTGGAGGTTTTGACTTTCCTTATCGTTCCACCCGTTCCAAAACGGGACTAGGCTCCGAATTTCCATTCGAAAGTACTATCCCCTTCATTCGAACGTAGTACTACATAATAATATCTCTTTACAAGTATCACGGCCTATGCCACCATGCCCCGTGAAGCTCGCATTCCATTCCGAAAAGTTCCTGCGCCGCCTCCAATCCGCAACGCCCTGTCCGTCTTTCATTACCTCGTTATCTCATTACGTCATTACTTCGTTTTTCGTTTACCCTGAGCCCTGTCCACGAAAGGCCGTAACCCCAACAGAATCTTACTCTTTCGCGAGAATTGCCCCTAAACCCAATAGAATCCTACTCTTTCATCAGCACCCCGGGGGGTACCCCGTATCACCCTAGTTACTAATCCCATCCCTCCCAAATCGCTCAGTGCGCCTGCAACCAGCACAAAAAGGACACTTTATGCCTCGTAAACCCGATCCAGCCACCCTCTGCCAGCACTACTCCAAAGACGGCAAACGCTGCCACATGCTCCTCGCCCCGGACAGTCCAGCGCTCTGCGCTTTCCACGAACGCGTTACCGCCAAACTAGCCGCCGCTAAAGGACGACGACAGTCCGCCGAAGCCGCCTTTCCTCTGGCGAAGGAGGGCGACTCCACCGACCTCTTCGCCCTCTTCAGTCAGGATCTCCCCAAACAAAAATCCGCCGCCGACATCCACACCCACCTCTCGAACCTCTCTCTTGCTCTTCAGCAAGGCCGCATCTCCCCACGCCGCGCCGCCGTCCTCGCCTACATCAGCAGCCTCCTCCTCCGCACCCTCCCCGCGATGAGCCAACAGGAAGACTCCGCTCCACAAAAAATCATCATCGATATCCCCGGCGCCATCCGCCACTTCCCCGAAGACGACGAAAGCTTTCGTAGTGGCGAATCTTTAGATTCGCATTCCTCTATCGCGTCTCCCATCCTTCGCACTGGCGAATCTTTAGATTCGCATTCTTCTAACCCGACACCGCCGCCCATAATACCGCCACCACCCGCGTCAAAACTCCGCAGCTTCCGTCCCACCGTAGGGGCACGGCATGCCGTGCCCGCTCCTGCACTCGCAATCCCAAAATCCCCAACTCCATATTTGCACCGCTCAAACGCCGCGCCCCTTGCGCCAACCCCGCAACGCCTGTATCGTGAAACACTTTTATTCAACAGCATCCTTGGCGAAGCGAGGAACGTCCCAACATGGCGACCGTGGCACCGGAGCATCCGCAAACGGCCGGCTACGGTCTGCGCCGCGACGCGCTCTCCCCGCTCGAAACCCTGGCGCAATCCGTCTCCACCATCGCGCCGACCGCCACCCCCGCCGCCACCATTCCACTCGTCTGCGCCCTGGCCGGCAACGGCACCTGGCTTGCGTACCTGCTGGCGACCGCCGCAGTTCTGCTCGTAGCGCTATGCATCGCCAAATACGCGCGCTACTCTTCGTCGCCCGGCTCGCTGTACACCTACGCGCACACCGTTCTCCCGCCGTGGCTGGCCGCGGTCGCTGCGTGGAGCCTGCTTCTCGCTTACGTCGGCACGGGCAGCAGCGTCATCGCGGGATTTTTTCATTACGCCAACCTCCTGGTCCACGACCTCACCGGACATTCGACTTCCGGCGCGCTTCTCGCTCTTCTGGTCACCGCCGTCTCCATGGCCATCGCCTGGCGCGACATCAAAATTTCCGCCCGCCTGATGCTGTGGATCGAAGCCATTTCCGTGGCCATCATTCTTTTCGTCGTGGTCCTCGTGCTGCTCCGCCACGGCCCGCATCTGGACGGCGAACAATTGCATCTTCACGCTATGACTGGCAGCGGCCTCCGCCTCGGCCTGGTTCTCGCGCTTTTCAGTTTTGTAGGCTTTGAAAGCGCCACCACGCTGGGCGCCGAAGCGCGCGAACCGCTCAGAACCATTCCGCGCGCGGTGATTCAAAGCGCGCTGTTGTGCGGCGCAATTTTCGTGCTCTGCGCGTACACCGAAGTTCTGGCCTTCCATCTCGCTGGCCAGGATCTCGGAACCAGTCCCGCGCCGATGCACGTGCTCGCGGACATCGGCAGCGTGCCGCTCTTCGGACTGATCATCGACATCGGCGCGATGGTCAGCATGTTCGCCGCTACGCTGGGCTGCATCACCGCCGCGGCTCGCGTGCTGCTGCTGATGGCGCACAATGGACTGGCGCACGGCGGATTGCGCGCCACGCACGCGCGCAACGAAACGCCCGGCCGCGCCATCGTCGTCACCGGCATCGCCGCGGTTGCTCCGGTCGCGATTCTCGCCGCGCGCGGCGCCGGCGGCCTGGATATTTACGGTTGGCTCGGCTCGCTGGCCACTTACGGGTTCATCGTGGCCTACGGCCTGGTTTGTTTGGGACTGCCGAAATATTTGCGTGAACACGGCGTTTTCAGCGATGGCGCGCAAATTATTCCGTGGCTCGCCGCCGCGGCCATGGTCTTGGCGCTCATCGGCAATTTGTATCCCGTGCCGGAAGGTCCATACGGAAAATTGCCATACATTTACTTAATTTACTTGGCGGCCGGACTAGGTTGGTTTTTCTGGAACCCGCGAAAAGAAAGATTGGTGTGAACGTACTTTGCCGAAACAATCGAAGATAGCAGTCGAAAACGAATACTCGGGATGAAAACACTTAACGAAAGCATGACGCTGCGCGTGGCCAAGACGGCGCTGGTTTTCGCCGTGGCGTTCTACTACTTGTTATTGGTGTTCGACAATCTCACCGACTACAACTCAAACTTTCAATTCATTCGCCACGTTCTGATGATGGATTCCACGTTCTCAGAAAATCACGCCATGTGGCGCGCGCTGAATCCCCCGCTGTGGCACACCATCTTCTATATTTCGATCATCGCATGGGAATCCGTGACGTTACTGCTCTGCGGCTGGGGCGCGATTCGCATGGCACGCGCGCTGCGCGGCTCCGCTGCGGCATTTTCTAAAGCGAAAAACGTAGCCATCGCCGCGCTCACGCTCAGCTTACTGATGTGGCTGCTGGCCTTCTTAAGCGTGGGCGGAGAATGGTTTTTGATGTGGCAATCCAAAACCTGGAACGGTCAGGAAGCGGCCCTCCGCATGTTCGTCGTGATCGGAATTGTGCTGTTGCTGAACGCCATGCCGGAAATCGAGTTGACGGATTGAATAGCGGATTGAGTATATGAACCGCCGCAACAAAATGGTTTCTGTTTCGCGATCCATTGCTGGCGCGAATTGCGTTAACCGCTCATGGCATCGGCTTAGCCGCTTCGTTCAGGATCATCGCCAGGCGGATTCCGGCTTGCGCAATGCGTTCTTCGATCACCGGACTAGCGAGTTCCTGATACGCCGCGCCGGCCGCGACGTGCAGGCGCAGCAGACGTTCGCCAACGTTGTTGTCGTCGGCGCAGCTGTGCACTGTCACGCTGGCTGCCACGGGAATTTTCGGCATCAGCGCGCCGTAGGCGGTGCTGACCGCGTACGCATGACTTTCCCAGATCCAGTCGTCGACGTGGATTCCAGCTTTCTGCCAGTCCGCGATTTTCCGCGTGAACAGCGCATCGAGTGTTTCCGCAAATTCGGCGGGATCCGCGCCTTCCATATCGCGCTCCACGATGGCAGTGTCCCACAGGCTGTGCAGATTTGGCGAAAACGAATTTCCATTCTCGCGCGCTTGGCGCCGCAAGTAATTCACCGGTACGCAGTTTCCGCCTTGATCGTTATTTGTGGCGCCGTGCAGCGGTTGGTGCAAATCGCCGACAAAATGAATCACGTAGCGCAAGGCATCGGCGCGCTTGGCGGGATCGGCATTCTGGTCTTGCACGATCGCGGCGTTTTCCGTGATGGCTTTCGTCACGCAGCCCTCCGCGCCGCAGTACTGTTCCACACTGCCGCGTTCCGCGCCCAAAGGAATATCTATGTAGTGCCACGGACCGTTCTTTCTTTCGTTACGGACGTCATCCGGCCAAGTGGAGGCGTCGGCCATGGCGTCGCGTACGGAGTCGCCGCAGTAGCGCTTGAGTTTGGGATCGATGGGATTGCCGCTGAGTAAGGCATCGACCATTTTTTTGGCTTCGGGCGTCAGATGTTTTTCGGCGAGCAACGCGACCGTCTGGTGGCCTTTACAGCCCCAGGCGTTCGCGTTGGGTGCGGTCAACGACAGTAAGAGCAGCCCAAATGTAGACAACGCAAATACTATTCTCATGAGTTGGATTTCGACTCCGGCATCGAGGTAGGAACGGTAATTTCCTTCTTCGCAGCAACAACCAAAACAGCAAGCAACAATGACCAGAAATAGCAACCCGAACAATAACCAAAGCATTGTATGGTTTATTCCGTTCGCTTGCGACTTTATGAAAATATTTTCATTTGCGCGCGGCGGAGCGGAATTGCGTCCGGAGGCGTGGGGCGCGAATGGGCGACGCTGTCGATCGCACAGTCTGCATGACGAGCGCAGGAGTGGAAGTTTTCCACAGGATGCTGTGCAATTCTTTGCGGCGGCACTGGCCAAACTGATGCGAAAACCCGCGCAAAATGCGGTCCGCGCTTGGCACCGACGAAATAGAAAAAACGAATCTGAATTAACGAAAGATTGCGTTTCGATTCCGCCGCGAAGTGCAATAGTTTCAGTCCAAGTTTTCGGGCTGCCCGCATGCCGAGGCCGGGCGGAAGTCATTCCATTTCCAAGAGTTGTTTCTTGCATTTTCGTGGCGGCAAATTTCAAGCCGGGTGGAAGTCCATTTTTTCAGGAGACTGCAGCGCATGAAAAAGAGCACAAAGCTCGGTTCGTTCTTTTTTGCTTCGCACCTCAGCTTGGCCATCCGCAGGACAATTCCCGCAACGATTGGCGCAACAATTCGGGCAACAATCCGCACCGCAACCTTCGCGGCAATCCTGGTGACCGCTCTCGCAAACATCTTCACAGCAGCGCCCGCGCTGCGCGCGCAGCAAACTCTTGGCGGCATTACCGGAGCCATCACAGATGGTTCCGGGGCGTCGGTCGCGGACACCGAAGTGACGCTGGTGAACGATCAAACCAAGATGACGCGCACACAGACGGCGAACGCGAACGGCATCTACGATTTTGTAAGCCTGCCAATCGGAACGTACACACTGACGTTCAAGCACGAGGGATTCGATACGCAGAAAATTCCGTCGATCACCGTGCAAGCGGACCGCACCGCGACGTTGAACGTGACGTTGAAAATCGGACAGGTGGGCACGACAGTGGAAGTACAGGCAAATCCTCTGCTGAACGCAGTGGATACGACCAATGGATACATTCTGGAAAAGGATCAGATTCTCAACGTGCCGCTGCCGACGGGGAGCTTCACGGCGTTGGCGACGTTGTCTCCCGGCGTGAACGCGGAACTTCCCGCGGGAACGGGCGCGAACGCGGGACTGGGCAATCAACCGATCTGGGCCAACGGACAACGCGACACGAGCAATTCATTTTTGTTGAACGGCGTGGACGCCAGCAACTTGTTTAACGGGAAAAGCACGAGTTCGGTGGCTTCGGCGCGCGTGGTGAATAACACCGGCGTCAGCGGAGCAGCGAGCAGCAGCGCGGCGGTAATTCAGAGCACGGCGTCCCCGTACCTGGCGATAGGACAGGCGCTGCCGACGCCTCCGCAGGATACGATTCAGGAATTGCGCGTGAACACCAGCATGTATGACGCGCAGCAGGGTTCTACCAGCGGCGCGCACATCGACATCAGCACGGCGTCGGGATCCAACACGCTGCATGGCAGCGCGTACGGGCATCGCGGGACCAACTGGCTGAACGCGGATCCATTTTTCTTCAATGCCGACCCCAACATTCCGCAGGATCAGAAAAATCCCGGGCTGCATCGTTACGACGCGGGCGGCACACTGGGCGGAGCGATTATCAAGGATAAGCTGTTTGGATTTATCGCCTATCAGCACCTGCGGAGTTCGGACGCGGAGATTGGAATATCGCGGCTGACGGTTCCGGCGGGACTGACGGATGATCGCTCGCCGGCAGCGCTGGCGGCGGTAGCAAACGCGCAATTCGGCAGCAACCTGACGGGCAACGGAGATTTGAGCCAGATTGCTGTGACATTGTTGCAAGCCAAGCTGCCGAACGGGCAATTTCTGATTCCCTCGGCGGACGGCAGTACGCCGAGCGTGAATTTTCCGGAAAACGCGATCGTTCCTGGAACGGCAGTTTTCAAGGCAGATCAGGCGGTGGCGGACCTGGACTGGAACGCCACAGCGAAAGATACGGTGGCGTTCAAATACTTTTACCAGCACGATCCCACGGCCGCGCCATATGCGTACTCCAGCGTAGCAGGTTTCACGCAACATCTGGACGCGGGCAGCCAGGTGGCATCGATCGGCAACACGCAAACTCTGAAACCGAACCTGACGGTGACGGAGACCTTTGGCTTCATTCGCGAAAAAGTTTACAGCACCATCTCGGAGCCGTTCACGCCGCAACAGTTAGGAATCGATACGTTTGGTTCGCCGATTTTTCCGGGGATCGGAATTGTCGACGACTTCGGAAACGATTCAGCCGCAAACACGAACTTTGTTTTCAACATACCACTTACGATTGGGCAAGGCGCGGCGGCGCAAGGAGCATTTACCGGAGTGTTTCAGAATCGCTTCATGCCGTCAGCTAACGCGATCTGGACCAAGGGAAAACACACGGTAACGTTTGGCGGCAGCTACGCCTACACGCAACTGAACACCCGCGACCTGCGAACCAACAACGGGATTATCGGTTTCGCGGATTTTTCGCAATTTCTGGAAGGCGCGCCGACGCCCTACACGTCCGACGGCTTTGTGACCACGGCGTATCTGCAAGGCAACGCCAATCGCTACTTGCGCGCAGGAGCAAACGGTTTTTACGTGCAAGACAAATATCAATTCCGCTCCAATCTGAGCATTACGCTGGGGCTGCGCTACGACTGGAACGGGGCGTTCACGGAGAAGTACGGGCGCCTGTACAACTTCGACCCGTCTGATTATTCCTTTGACGCGACCTCCGGAACGGTAACGTCATCCGGAATTATCGTGGCAGGCAACAACCCGCAATCCGGGTCGAAAGGCGTGAGCAACAGCACGCTGACCGGGCGGCAGTGGGGATTGGCGCCGCGCATCGGAATCGCGTGGAGTCCGGAAGCGTTCCACGGCAAGGTGGTGGTGCGCGCGGGAAGCGGGCTGTATTACGATCGCGGAGAACTGTTCACTTATCTTTCGCCGGGATTTGCCGCCGGCGTGATTACCGGCGGCCCCTACGGATTCAATCAATCGCAGCCGTTTGTTAATTCGCAGGTATGCACCAATCTTGGACCGGCCTACGAGGAGTTCATTCCGACGTGTAATAACGCCACGACAGATGGAACGGTAGATGGCCCGCTGGCGAATCCGACGGGAGGATCCTTCGCTCACCCATGGGGAACAGCGCTGCAACCGCCGCCCACCGGCAACCCGGCGAATATATTGGGGCTGCTTCCGGGCAACGCGGATTTGATGAACGGGGCGCAGCCGCTTACTTTCGCGGACTACAACCGTGCGAACAAATTGCCATACACCATCAACACTACGTTCGACATTCAATGGCAGCCGCGCAGCGATATTTCCATCCAGGTGGGATATGTGGGGAATTTGGGACGGCATTTGGTGATTCCCGTGCCGTTCAACCAGGCGCAGATTGCGTCGCCGAGCCATCCGATCAACGGACAGATTTATTCCTACGGGTACCAGATTCTCGATCCCGTCACGTTCAATCCGATTGCGCTGCCGAATAATCCGATGACGAACGCGCCGGCGGGAAATTACCAGGATACCTATGAAGGCGGGAATATCGATTTGCGAGTGCCATACGTCGGATATTCGTCGGAGGCGGAAAGCTACACGGCGGCCGGGATCTCGGCATACAACGCGCTGCAGACACATATTGAAAAGCGCATGAGCCACGGTCTGCAGATTGGATTTTCGTACACCTACTCGCACGCCACGGATGAACAGAGCGGTCTGGGACTTTTCTACAACGGAAACAATGCGCTGGATCTGAAGTCGGGGTACGGGTCTTCGGACTTCAACCGAAAGCACGTATTCAATTTCAATTTTGTTTACCAACTGCCAAAGTTTGCGGCGGATTCGTCCTGGCAGAGCAAAGTCACGAATGGCTGGCAGATTGAGGGTCTGGGAATTTACCAGAGCGGCCAGCCGTTCAGCGTGATCGACTACAGCGGAGCGGTGGGCAGCGTTTTTTACGGTGTTTCGGACGGCATTACGAACCCAATCGTGCCGTTGGGGAACGGGTGCACGCCGCAGACGGCGGTAACCGGCGCCATCGGCACCGGGGCGCAGCCGGCGCTGCAGCCGCAATGCTTCACGATTCCACTGCTTGCGCCCGGGGCGATGAACGGAGCGATCCCCTCGAATGATCCGTACGAAACGACCTTCACGACCGGACAACGCAATATCTTCGTGCAGTCCTGGCAGAGGCGACTGGACGTATCGTTTGTGAAAAATACGAAGCTCAGTGACCGCTTCAACCTGAAGTACAGCTTCGAGATTTTTAACATAACGAATACGCCGAGCTTCGATCTTCCGATTGACGACGTGACGCAAAACGAAAACTTCAATGGCTTCCCCATCCAAGGAACGCCAGCGCTGCCGACGATCACTTGCAATGCGAATCCCGATAACGGGGCGAACACGGGATTTTATAATTGTCCGCAGGGGTTGGGCGTGGTGAACAAGACGATTGGGAGCGCGCGGCAGATGCAAATGTCGCTGAAGCTGACGTTTTAGATTGCGAGTTGGAAGTTAAAATCTGCAAAGCATGAATTCCTCCCTGGACGAGAGTTCGGGGAGGATTTTTTTGTTGGGGCGGTAAAGTTAAGGACGAAGATCAATCGAAGAGGCAAAGCAAAGGCAAAAGAGCAGGCCGGTCTGAAGACCGGCGCCTACACAAGCGCCAGGAAGCTTTGGCCGTGGAGGAGTGGGGAGGTGGCGAAATTATCGGCTACGGTTTGGCCTAGGTCGGCTAGCGTGGTGCGCGTGCCTAGATTTCGATCGATCGCGGAAACGGCCACGTTTCTGGGCGTGAATGCGAGAACGGGAACGTATTCGCGGGAGTGGTCGGTGGTGGGCCAGCGCGGGTCAGGGTCGCAGCCGTGGTCGGCGGTGATGATGAGCAGGTCTTGTGGTGTTAGGAGCGGGAGGAATTTGGTTAGGGACTGGTCGAATTCTTCGAGAGATTTGGCGAAACCCTCTACGTCTTTGCGGTGGCCGTAGAGCATGTCGAAGTCGACTAAGTTGGCGAAGATCAGGCCTTGCGGATGCGTGCTTAGAGATTGTGTTAGTTTTTGCATGCCATCGGAGTTGCTGATGGTGGTGGCGTAATCTTCGAGGTGGCGGCCGTTGTAGATGTCGTGGATTTTGCCTATGCCGTGGATGGGAATATTTTTTTCGGCGAGCACGTCCATGAGCATGGGTACGGGCGGCTCGACGGCATAATCGTGGCGGCGCGGAGTGCGCGTGAAATTTCCCGGTGTGCCGGTGAACGGGCGGGCGATTACGCGCCCTACTTTGTGAGGGCCGTCGAGAAGTTTGCGGGCGATTTCGCACATTTTGTAAAGCTCGGCGATGGGGACGATGTCTTCGTGGGTGGCGATTTGGAAGACGCTGTCGCCGGAAGTGTAGACGATGGGATGGCCGGTGCGGAGATGCTCGGCGCCTAGTTCTTTCAGGATTTCCGTGCCGGAGGCGGGTTTGTTGCCGATGGTTTTGCGGCCGACTTCTTTTTCGAATTGCGCGATGATTTCTGGCGGGAAGCCGTGCGGGTAAGTGGGAAAGGCCTGGTCGAGCCAGATGCCGGCCATTTCCCAGTGGCCGGTGGTGGTGTCTTTTCCGGGGGAGTGGGTGGCGGATTTGCCGTAGGCGGCTTGGGGGGTTTTTGTTGGGGCGAGATTTTTTAGTGGAGCGATGTTGGCTAGGCCGAGGTTCACAAGAGTTGGAATGTGGAGTGGGCGGGATTCCGCGATGTGGCCGAGGGTGTTGCGGCCTACGTCGTCGTAGTCGGCGGCGTCTGGGAGGGCGCCGATGCCGACGCTGTCCAGGACGATCCAGAGGATGCGGGGGAAGGGGGGTTGGCGGGACATTTTATTGTGGCTTCGGTTTGTCGGCGCTTCACGCAATGTACCATACCGGGTGGCGGCGGAGCGTGGATGCGGGCGGAAGATGTGCCGCACCTCCGGTGCTCGCGGGCTTTACTGCAACCGAACCCAGCCCTGCGGGCTGGGCTAACTTCTGTCGCGCCTCCGGCGCTTTATTCGCGGCGCGGCACACTTCGTGATTCGGGGCACTGCACTGCTGCGAATCGTGCGCTTGGGCTAGCTGGGGCGCGACATGCTGCGCCCCTAAAAGAGATTGATGCGGTACAACGTTGGCGGAGCCGAAGTTGGCGCGGCGGATGTTGGTGCGACGAGTGTTGGCGGGGGCGGCGTTGGTGCGAAAACAAAGGCACGGGTCTGAAGACCCGCCGCTACAAGATTGGGCGGCGAATGATTTGTGGGGTAAATGGTTGGCGGGGTGAACTTTATCTTTGTTTGGCGCGTATTAGAGAGTGGGAAGGTGTGCCATGAGCGGATATGACGAGGGGAATCGTGGGCCACGGCCGGCCCGATCGCTGGTGTTTCCGCTGGTATTGATTATTGTGGGCGGGCTGTTTTTGTACGCCAATTGGAGGCCGGAGATTGATCCGTGGCGGATTTTGGCGACGTACTGGCCGCTGATCCTGATTTTCTTGGGGCTGGGGAGAATTTGGGATAACACGCGGCGGGGCGGTTCGACGCAAACATACTCTTCGGGATTGACGATCGGGGTGCTGGCGTTTGTGGTGGTGATTGGAGTGCTGCTCTGGCACGGGCGATCGTTTTCGCGGGGGCTGGAGGCGTCTTCGTCGATGGAGCACACCACCCGCACGGTGGAGGCTGGCGGCGTGAAGGACGTGCGGGCGACGGTGGAAATGCCGGCGGGCGAGCTGACGGTGAGCGGGGGAAGCGCGAAATTGCTGGATGCCAGTTTTGACCAACGGAAAAGTTCCGGCGCGCCAGAGGTGGATTACGAGCACTCTGGCGCGAGCGGGTTGCTGAAGATTTCCGAAGGCGGAGGAGATCACACGAACATCGTGTTCCCTGGGCGTGAAGAACGGAATTGGAATTTGCGATTCGGCGACGGCGTGCCGCTGGATTTGAAGATTGACATGGGAGCGGGACAGGGGAATTTGCGGCTGCGCGGCGTGCCGCTGACGAAATTGGAATTGAATATTGGTGCGGGACGCGTGGAGGTGGATTTAACCGGGGATCGCAAAGAAGACTTAACGGCGAATATCGAAGGCGGCGTGGGCGAAGCGGATATACGTTTGCCGAAGGATGTGGGAGTGATTGTGCAGGCGTCCGGCGGGATTGGGAGTCTGGATACGGATGGATTGCAGAAGGAAGGCGGTTCGTACGTGAATGCGGCTTATGGGAAGTCTCCGGCGACGATTCATTTGAAGGTGGAAGGCGGGATTGGGCATATTATTTTGCGGCTGGAGTAGTGGGGCGGGCGGGGACGGATTGGACGGGCCGGGGTGCGGGAAAAGCAGATCCTTCGCTTCGCTCAGGATGACGAGTTTTTTAACGCTGCCGGCGGCGATGTTTGCTGGCGCCTCGATGAGAGATTTTTTGAGCTTCACTTGGTTTGCTACCGTTTTGCGGGTTCCGTATAATTAGAAGTTTAGGCAGGGTGCGTTTTGGCGCGCTGTCTGGACTCCCTTTGGCTACCAACAAAATCACAGCTATCCCGGCGGAACAGGATTTGTTGCGAGTGCGCGGAGCGCGCGTGCACAACCTGAAGAACGTGACCGTGGATATTCCGCACAATGCGATCACCGTGGTCACGGGGGTAAGCGGGTCGGGAAAGTCTTCGCTGGCGTTCGACACGATTTATGCCGAGGGGCAGCGGAGATATGTGGAGTCGCTGTCGGCGTACGCGCGGCAATTTTTGGAGCGCATGGAAAAGCCGGATGTGGATGAGATCAGCGGGATTGCGCCGGCGGTGGCGATCCGGCAGAAGAATTCCACGCGGAATCCGCGGTCAACGGTGGGAACGGCGACGGAGATTTACGATTATTTGCGGCTGCTTTTTGCGCGGTGCGGGCAGACGTTTTGCGTTAAGTGCGGAGTGGAGGTAAAGAAGGATAGTCCAGACGAAATTGCAACGCGGATATTGCAGCTGGCGCCGGGGCGAAGATTTTATGTGATGTATGAGCTACGCGTGGGCGGGACTGCACAACCTGTGAGCGCGGAGGCGATGAAGAAAGCGGAGACCACCACTGCCGCAGTGCGGCGCATCCTGCGGAAGAAAACCACTGGGCCGGCGAAGGCCGAGGCGCAGGCGGCTGCGCGCGATGCGTTGCGGCTGGCGTTAATTGATTTGCAGAAGCGCGGATTTAACCGGATTTATCAGAATGGGCGGGTGCATGAATTTTCTACGCCGGAATCGTTGCTGGATGTGGATTTCAGCAAACCGGCGTTTGTGCTGGTGGACCGGCTGGCGGTGAATGCGGAGTCGCGGGCGCGGCTAGTGGATTCGATTGAGATTTGTTATCGCGAGGGCGCGGGGGAGGCGATTCTGGAATTTGTGGCGGATGCGGCGGGGCCAGCGGAGCGGTTGAGCTTCAATGAGCGGTTCGAGTGCAAGAACGATGGAACCGTTTATCAGGAACCGGAGCCGCGGCTATTTTCGTTCAACAATCCGTTTGGGGCTTGTCCGCGATGCCAGGGATTTGGGAACACCATCGATTTCGATTTGAATCTGGTAGTGCCGGACCAGGGCAAAAGCTTGGATGAAGGCGCGATTGAGCCGTGGACCAAGCCGCGTTACCGCGTGCTACTGGCGGACATGAAGAAATGGGCGCGCGGGCGGGGGATTCCGACGAACGTGCCGTGGCGGCAACTCACGGCGGAACAACGGCGGCTGGTGCTCGAGGGCGACCCGGAAAACGATTTCGATGGCGTCAAGGGCTTTTTCAATTATCTGGAGCGCAAGAAATACAAATTGCATGTGCGCGTGTTTTTGAGCCGTTTTCGTGGCTATGCGCGCTGCCTGGATTGCGGTGGAACGCGGCTGCGGGCGGAGGCGCGCGCGGTACGCGTAGCGGGGCAGACGATTACGGATATTTGCAAGTTGACGGTGACGGAGGCGCGGGCGTTTTTTGGTTCGGTGCAACTGACCGATGCGCAGAGAGTGATTGCGGATAAGATTCTGGAAGAGATTCGTTCGCGGCTGCAATTCCTGGATGAAGTGGGGCTGGAGTATTTGACGCTGGACCGGCTGACGTCGACGTTGTCTGGCGGAGAGTCGCAGCGGATTCAGCTGGCGACATCGCTGGGGTCGCATCTGGTCGGGGCGATGTACGTGCTGGATGAGCCGTCGATTGGTTTGCACCCGCGGGATACGCAGCGGCTGATTGACATTTTGAAATCGCTGCGCGATTTGGGGAATACGGTTTTGCTGGTGGAGCACGATCCGGACGCCATCCATGCGGCGGATTTTATTGTGGATTTGGGGCCCGGAGCGGGAGAACTCGGCGGGAAGCTGCTGTTCGCGGGCGGCTATGACGCGATGCTGGCGGAGCCGAAGTCGATTACCGGGCGATATTTAAACGGCGAATTGCGTATTCCGGTGCCGAACACGCGGCACAAGCCGAACGGAAAGTTTTTGCGGCTGTTTGGCGCAACGATGCACAATTTGCAGAACGTGGATGTGATGATTCCGCTGGGAACGCTGACGGTGGTGACGGGCGTAAGCGGTTCGGGAAAGTCCACGCTGATTCACGACGTGCTGTACAAAGCGCTGGCGGCGAAGCGCATGGGCGGAAGCGTGAAAGAGTTTTGCGAGCGCCTCGAAGGAGACGGCGCGATTCGCGAAACGATTATTGTTGATCAATCGCCGATTGGGCGCACGCCGCGGTCGAATCCGGCCACGTATCTGAAGGCCTTTGACGCGATTCGCGAAGTGTTTTCGGATACGCCAGACGCGAAACGGCGCGGCTACACGGCGGGGCATTTTTCGTTTAACGTGCCGGGCGGGCGATGTGAAACGTGCCAGGGCGATGGGACCGTCACGGTAGAAATGCAATTTCTCGCGGACGTGGAGTTGATTTGCGAAGAGTGCCGCGGGACGCGGTTCAAGACCGCGGTGCTGGAAGTGAAGTATCACAACAAGAATATCCATGATGTGCTGGAAATGACGGTGCGCGAGGCGCTGGCGTTTTTCTTGAATGTGCCGAAGGTGGTTTCGAAGTTGCGGATATTGAACGAGATTGGGTTGGGGTATTTGCGACTGGGGCAATCGGCAACGACGCTTTCCGGCGGCGAGGCACAGCGCTTGAAGCTGGCGGCACATTTGGCGCGGACCGAGAATGACGGCGTTTTGTATATTCTGGACGAACCGACCACGGGTTTGCACTTTGACGATATTGCGAAGTTGCTCGCGGCGTTTCGGAAATTGCTGGAGAGTGGCGCGTCGTTGCTGGTGATCGAGCACAATTTGGATGTAGTGAAGTCGGCGGACTGGGTGATCGATATGGGACCGGAAGGTGGCGCGATGGGCGGGAAAATTATCGCGACGGGGACGCCGGAACAGATCGCGCGGAATGCGCAATCGCATACGGGGAGATTCTTGGCGCGGGTGTTGAATGGAAACGGGCAGGCAAAGCGTGGCGGAAATGGGGCATCGAAGCAAGAGCTGCCGGCGATTGTAAAATCGTAGTTCCCGGGTCGGGAGATTCGTAAGGAGTTGTAATGAGGGCGATTGTGAATGTGGTAGCGCAAGGGTTGAGAAACATGTGCCGCGCTTCCGGCGCTCATGCGATTGGTCGCAGCGTACCCAGCCCTTGCGGGCTGGGCTAACGTCTGCCGCGCCTCCGGCGCTGGATTTAGGCACGGGAGATATGCGGTTCAGATTGAAGATAAAATTTGTCGCGCGAGTGACTGCAGTTCTGTTGGTCTGGGCGATTTGGTGTGTTTCACCGAACAATTCTTGCGAAGTTGCAGCGCAGCAGCAGACTCCTCCGGCGCAAAACCCGCCGTCGCGGAATCCGCAGACGCGCACGGAAAAGATTGTTAACCCCCTGAATGACCTGCTTGACGAGGCGCAACGCGATATCGACAAGAAAGATTTTGCCGCCGCGATTGAACCGCTGCAAAAAGTGATTGCCGAAGAGCCGAACATCGCTTTCCCACATTTTCAACTGGCGTATGTTTTTACCGCGCTGCAGCGCAACGACGAGGCGCGCGCGGAGTACGAGCGGGTGATCGCGATCGACCCGAAAATGTCCGCGGCATACCTGAACCTGGGACTTTTGCTGGTGGACAAGGAGCCGGCGGCGGCGGTGGCCCCGCTGAAAAAATTAGTGGAGCTGTTGCCGGCGGAAAGCCGTCCGCGATTGTTGCTGGGCGTGGCGCAAGAGCGTAGCCAGGATTATGCGGGAGCGGTAGAAACGCTGGAGGGCGCGAGCAAGCTCGATTCGCGCGATACGGAAACGCTGGACCATTTGGGCATGCTATATCTTGGACTAAAGCGTCCGGCGGAGGCAGAGTCGAAATTCCGCGCGGTGCTGGAGAGCAAGCCGAACGATGCGGCAGCCTTGCTGGGATTGGCCAAGAGCCTGGACGCGCAGAGCAAGCCGGGCGTAACGGAGGCTTTTCAGAATTATCTGGCGGTGCAACCCGCGGACAAAGCCGCGCGCGAACGGCTGCTGTATCTATTGATTGCGGAGCAGAAATATGATCTGGCGCTGGCGGAACTCAATCTTGCCGACACGGTGCACGGGGTAACGAGCGAATCGTTGCGCGAACGCGCCGATATCCTGGTGGCGCAGAAGAAATGGAACGAGGCCATTGCGGCGATACGGAAGGCCCTGGAGCTCTCGCCGAAAGATGCTCAGCTGCATGGCGGTCTGGGACGGCTGATGATGCAGACGCGGGATTTTCCTTCGGCGGAAAAGGAGCTGAAGATTGCCTTGGTGCTGGACAGTGCAAATCTGATTTATTTGAAGGATTTGAGTTCCACGTATTATCTGGGTGGAAATTATGCGGCGGCGCTGGCGACGATGGATGAAATCGCCAAGCGGGAAAAGCCCATCCCGTTTACGTTTTTCATTCGCGGACTTTGTTACGATAAACTGAATCAGCCGAAGCCGGCGCTGGCGGCGTATCAAACTTTTTTGGATACGACCACGGACAAGAATACGGATCAGGTGTGGCAGGCCACGGAACGCAGCAAGGTGTTAAAGCGGATGCTGGAGGGGAAAAAATAGGCGCGGTTGCGGGATTTGCGCCGTACTTTACGGTGCTTGATTTGGTGAGCGGGATTTACGGTAACGCACGGCAATAGTTCTACGGGCCTGGAACATGGTGAGTGCTGACATGGGAATCGACCGCTCATTGCTTGCGATCAGCGTGGTGGCGCTGGGAATGATGGCGATTCTGGCGAGCGCGAAAGCAACGACAGAAGCAGCCGGCGGGTCGACCCCAACGCTGAACGAATTGCAGGAGAAATTCGATCACGAGGAAGATGCGGTGCGCAAAGCCAAACTGCTGCAGAAGCTGGGGGATGCGCAGTTCGACGCACTACATGCGGCGGAAAAAGCGGAAGACTATAATACGGCGGGGGTGACGCTGGAGAAGTATCGCGACAACGTTCACGCGGCGCTGGCGGGCCTGAAGAAGGTGCATCCGGACGCGGAACGGCAATCCAACGGCTACCGGCAACTGCAAATGCACGTCAACCGCGGAATTCGTGAAGTGGAAGACGCGCTGCGCGGCGCGCCGGAGGAGTTCAAACCGCCGCTGCAATTGGTGCGAATGGATTTGACGGGCATGAACGATGAATTATTGCGATTGCTGTTTCCGCGGCAGCCCGGCGCGAAACCTGACGCAAAGCCCGATGTGAAGGCGGATGTGAAGCCGGGCGTAAAGGAAATGTAGCCATGAGAAATTCGGGGTTCAGACTTGCGGCAAGGTTTATCGGCGCGACGGCGCTGGCATTGTTACTGGTGCGGACGCTTCCGGCGCAGCAAATGCAGCAGAAGGATTATCTTTCCGGGATCGAAGCCGACAAAATCCGGGACGCGGAAACGGTAAATGAAAAAGTGGCCCTGTTTCTGACCTTCGCGGAAGACCGTTTGAAGAAATTTCAGTACGAACTGGAGCATCCGGCGCTGGCGCTGCACGAAGAGACGCTCAACGGGCTGATGAACGGATACGAGAGTTGCGTGGACGATGCCGCCGATCTGCTGCAAGAAGGGATCGAGAAGCAGCAAAACGTCCGCGCGGGCGTGGATTTGATGGCGTCCAAGGCCAAGGGATTTCTGGACGTGCTGCGCAAGATTCAAACCGACGCCAAAGAGCTGGAGATTTACAAGAACAACCTGGACGACGCGATCGAAGGCACCACCGACGCCATGAACGAAGCGGAGAAGGACAAGAAAAAAGTGGCGGCGCCTCCAGTGCGGCGGAAGAATTAGGGAGCGGGCGCTAACGATGACCATGGGACGCTTCAGCTCAATGGTTCCCGGAGGCAGCGCGCTATTTCAGCGGGCGTTCACCCGGTTGGGGTGCGAGGGGCGGCCGCCGCGTTTTCGCGTGGAATTTTATCCGTACACTTCCCTTTCGATGACCATTCGACGGCGCGACGATCTAGTGATTGTGCGGCTGTCGGATTTGTTGCAGCGCGCGCCGCTGGCGGTGCTGGAATCGGGTGCGGCGTTGATTTTGTCGCGGCTATACCGGCGGCGCGGGCATAAAGATTTGTTCGAGGCGTATTTGGAATACGCGCGCTCGAATCGCACGCGAGACCGCATCACGCGGATGCGGCGCGGGCGCGTGCGGCTGGCGTCTGCGGGCCCGCAGGGGCGGCATTTTGATCTGCACAAATTGTTCGATGAATTGAACGCGCAATATTTTGGCAGCGAGTTGCAGCGGCCACATATTGGCTGGAGCACGCGCGGGTGGCGGCGGCAGTTTGGGTGCTTTGATCCGGGGCCGAATCAAATTTTACTGAACCGGCGGATGGACCGTCCGGGCGTGCCGCAGTTTGCGGTGGAGTATGTTTTGTATCACGAGATGCTGCATGTGAAGCATCCGACGCGGCGGTCGGGGTGCACGTTGCTGTCGCATTCGCCGGAATTTCGCGCGGAAGAAAAGAGATTTGCGGAGTTCGCGCGGGCGCGCAAGGTTTTGGATGGGCTGGCACGGTGAGATCGAGGGCGAACTAGGATAGTGCTGGGAGGGAAAGATGAGATTCTCGCGTCTGTTCGCATTTTCCGTGGTCTCGCTGCTCGCGAGCAATATTCAGTCCGCCACGCAAGCACAGGATCAAACTCTCCCGAAAAAACAAGACATCACTGGCACGCCGATACCTCGGCCAAAAATCATCAGTGCTCCAACCGCCCCGTACCCTGACGAAGCGCTGAAAAAGAATATCGAGGGCAAGGTGGTGTTGAGCATCGTGGTGGACGGCAAGGGACAAGTTTCGGACGCCAAAGCTTTAAGCGGGCCGCCAGAGTTAATCCCGGCGGCGATTGATAGCGTGAAGCGGTGGCAATTTGAACCACCCACCCACGCGCCGCTGGTCACTACCGTGGAAATCAGTTACGGCCATCCCAAGGAATGTCCCGGCGCGGTTTCTGATGCTGGTGAGGTTCGGGCGACAAGCTGGCTCGAGAACCGAGATGGCAAAGTCATCGCCACGCCGGATGATTATGACTCTTCACTTCCTCCGTACTTCGAGGAAGACAGAAAAGCTGGCGTTGCGGGGGACATGGTCCTAGGGTTGACTCTGGACAGCGAAGGCCGCGTGAAAGAGATTCACGTCGTCAAATCGCTCTCAGCCCGCCTGGACGACGCTGCGATCAAGACTGTGCGCACGTGGAAGTTCAAGCTCGTCGACGGAAATACTGGCAAACCGCCTGAAGATCTACAGCTCCATATTCTCTATCGACCAACCTGCATGCCGCAGTTCTAAATCGAGCACGGTTAGGAAAAATCACATGTCGGCTGATGGCCGAGCAAAGTTGTGACGCAGCATGCTGCGCCAAAGACAGATGCAAAACAAGTGGTGGGTGCCGCAGCCGCGCGGCTACGGGTTATAACGGGCGAACCAGGCGGCGATTTCGCGGAAGACGTCGCGGCGCTGTTCCCAGCGGCTGGGGAAATGGCCGGAGCCGGGGTACGTGACCATGCGCACGGTCTTGCCGCGCGCTGCCAGCGCCAAATAAAATTCGCGGCCTTGATACGTGGGAACGCGCACATCGGCGGCGCCGTGCAGGATCAGCAGCGGAGTGGTGACGTCCGCGGTGTGCATGACGGCGGAGAATTGCAGGAACGCCGTGGGGTCTGCATCGGGCCAGCGCGCGTCGTAGTCAATCTGCTGTACGTCGCTGGTCCAGATGAAACTCAGCCAATCGGTAATGCCAGCCCCTTCGACGGCGGCGCGATAGCGGTGAGTCTGCGTGACGGTCCAGGAGGTCATGAAACCGCCGGCGCTCCAGCCGAAAATCGCGAGGCGGTTGGGATCGGCCCAGCCCTGGGCCAACGCGAAATCGGTGGCGCTATCCACATCGCGATAGGCGCGATCACCAAAATGCTGATAGATAGCCTGCAGGAATTCCGTGCCATAGCCGGTGGAGCCGCGATATTGGGGTTGCACGACGACGTATCCCAAACCGGCGAGAAAGCGCGAAAGGGCGTCGACTTCGAAGGAGTCGTTCGCTTCCGGGCCGCCGTGCGGAAAAACCACGAAGGGATATTTTTTCCCGGAGACGTAGCCGGCCGGGAACGTGGCGATACCTTCGAGGTGAATGCCTTCCTTGGAAGTCCAGTGAATGACGCTGGCCGGGCCTAACGCGACATTCGCGAGCACATCGTCACCTTCATGCGTGATTCTCTTGAGTTGCGTTCCTTCGGCCACCGCTATGTTTGAAGCATGCTCGGGATCGCCGACGGTGAAGGCCAGCACCTGCGGCGCCGCGGCAATTTCCGGAGCGACCGGCGCACCGTCTACGGTTCCCGCCGGCCAAGTAAAAGCGGTCTTGAGTGCGCGACCGTCAAACGAGTCCACCTCGCCGCGGACACCACGCGCCACGATCACCCAGATGTTTCCGTGGACATCCTGGTTCAGACCGAGGGCCGAGCCGGCTAAATCGGGCGAGCGATCCACGGGCGCGCCACCCGCGAGCGGGACGGTCCAGACGTGATCGGGTGTGAGCACGTCGGTTGTGGTGCTCACGAACGCGAGTTCCTTGCCGTCGGGAGTCCAGGCGATTCCTCCGGCTCCGCTGGGGATCTCGGACGCGGCGGAGTTGGGAATTTCCGCGATGCGGCGAGCTCCGGAAGCGGTGCAGACGTCGATGAAACTGTGAATGAAGTGATAGCCGATCATCGGTGTTTGCGAGACCAGCGCGATGCTTGAGCCCTCGGAAGACCATTCCATGCCGGCGATGTCCTTGAGCGCGGGGCACCACCACGCACCGCCGCCACCGGAAGCGTTGAGGACGTAGAGGCTGGACTCCTCGTTTTGCACAACGGTGTGGACCTCTTCGAGTGGGTCGGGGGCGCGCTGGCTGGCGAGCACGGCGAAGCGCGATCCGTCTGGCGAAATCGTTGCTACAGAGATACCCGAGGGCAGCGAGGTCAAAGCTTTTAGATTTTCCAGAGGCGCGCCAAGCGGAACGGTAGCAAGCTGCTTAACTTTTTCGCCGACCGCTCCGTAGAGGGCCGAGCCATCCCGGGTAAAGCCGAAGGGCGAGAAACTTTCGGGCAGGATCAGTTTGCGCGGATTTGTGCCATCGGGCGCGACGAGCCAGTACTCTTCATTCGTAGCGCCCTTGGCGACGCCCGAGCCGGCCCAATACAGGATGCTGCGGCCGTCCGGCGAGACCGCCACGGCGCGCGCGCTGCGCAGGCCGGTCCAATCGTCAACGCCGAAGGCGTGCTTATCTGCAGCGCGCGAAGACCACGACAACAATGCGATGAGGGCGAGACAGGCGCAATATTTTTTCAAGGGACTCCTCGATAGTTATAGCGATGAGACCTGAGGCGGCTTCCGCTGAGTAGGCCGGGGCCGCGAAGCTTGAAAAGATAGCATAAGCGCCGCGAGGGCAAAGCCGATTTAACGATTAGTTGCCGGAAGTGGGTTGGCCGCCGGGGGAATAGTAGCCGTTGCGGGTGCGGGCTACGAGCTTGCCGCGGCCGCGCGGGGGGATGACGTCAACCTGTACGCTGCGGTAGCTGCCGTCGCGGCGATCGTTCGACGGGTAGTAGCCCAGCGTGTACTGGTTGCGAATGTCGTGCGCGACCTGTTCGCAAATGTTGTGCACGTCTTCGACGTTTTCCGGAAAAAATGCCAAGCCGCCGGAGGCCTGGGCGATCTGCGTCAGGGCTTTCTTGGCTTTGGTCTTGGATTTCTTGGCTTCATCACCGAGCAGGCCGATGGTGTAAATCACGGTGTTGGTGCGCTGGATTTCGCGGATGGTTTTTTCCAGGGAATTGCGGCTGGTGTTGTCTTCGCCGTCGGTAACGATCAATAGAACTTTCTTGTCTTTGCTGGCTTTTTTCAGATGGTCGAGCGAGCCGATGATGGCGTCGTAGAGCGCGGTACTGCCTCGGGAATCGATGCGCTCGAGGGCTTCTTTTAATTCCGGGATGCTGTTGCTGAAATCCTTATCGAGATCGAGATAGAAGTCGTCGTTGAAATTTACGACGAACGCCTCGTCGCTGGGATTGCTGCTCTGCACCAGGGTAATCGCCGCTTCATTCACGCGCGGGCGCTTTTCGCGCATGCTGCCGCTATTGTCGATCACCAGGCCCATGCTGACGGGAATATCTTCGCGTTTGAAAACGGAAAGCTTTTGTTCCACCTTATCTTCAAAGACGCGAAAGTTTTCCTGTTTGAGGCCTTCGGCAAAACGTCCGCGATCGTCCAGCACGGTGGTGTGCAAGACCACCAGGTTGACACTGACGGAAATGGCGCCACCCTGACCCGAAGTCTGGCCCGGGGGAGGAGGCGGGGGAGGAGGAAAAGGATTTTGTGCGAAGGCTACGGCCGCGACGGCGGCCACGATAATACCGCTTGCCGTAGTCACGAAAAGCGTCCGCCTCAGAAGGCGGCCACTACAAAAGCTATCAGTGGCTGGGGGCGTAGTAACCGGTTTTGTTGTAAACCGTGAGCGGAGGAAGTCCGCGAGGCGGGCGCAGCTTGACCTTAACTTTGCGCCAGCGCGCATCGTGCGCCTTGTTGCTTGGATGATATCCCAGGACATATTGATTGCGCAGCTCCATGCCGATCTTGGAAGCGATATCCGGCAGATCTTCCAGCTTCTCCACCGGGAAAACGCGGCCACCGGTCAGCTCCGTGACTTCGCTGAGTAAGGAAGGACCGTTGCCTTCTTCCAGCGTGCGATTGCGATATCCAACGGGGTCGAAGATGCCGATGGCGTACAGCTGCGTATCGGCTTCTTTCACCAGGCGCTTGATATCGTTCTCAGTGTACCGACTATGATTATCGCCCCCGTCCGACAAGATGAGCAAGGCCCGCTTAGCGTTGTGTGCACTACGCATCTCGCTCAGCCCCAGATAGATGGCGTCCAGCAAAGCGGTGCGGCCTTTGGGCGCGCTCAAAAGCATGCGGCTTTGCAAGTCTTCCACGCTGTTGGTGAAGGAACTGGTGAGTTCGGCGTGTTCGTTGAAGCTGACCAGGAAAAATTCATCCGCGGGATTGGCGGTCTTGAAAAACTGGATGGCCGCTTCGCGCGCCTTGGCGGCTTTGTTGGCCATGCTGCCGCTGTAATCGAAAATCACGCCGATGGAAATGGGCACGTCTTCGGCGGAAAAGGTGACCACTTCTTGCTCGACATTATCTTCGAAGATGCGGAAATTGTCGGGATCGAGGCCGGTGACCAAGCGATTGTAGGGATCGGTGACCGTGGCGTTGATGAGCGCGAGGTCCACGTCCATCTTGATGCCTTTGCGCGCGTTGACGACTATGCCCGGAGTATCTTTGCGTACGTCGTCAGCCGGCTTAGCGGGGGGCTTGGCGTCATCCTTTGCCGCGCTGGCCGTGATGGCGGGAGCATCTTTCGCCGCATCGTGCGGAACGCCAGCCTGCGCCTTGTCGTCAGTCGCGGGCGATTGAGGCACCGCTAGAAGTGCCGCCAACGGATTCGCGTGCGCGGGCACGGCGAGCATGGCCGCGAATAGCAACCAAACAAAACACAGAGCTGCGAGCGAAGAAATTGCTGGACGATTGCAGAGGTCGAGCGACCGGGGAAATTTCCCGGTAGAACAGAACAGGTGGCGCTTCACGGCAACCCCCTACGTTCCCGACTGCGGGGAACGGCCGCGCGGGTAAGACTGAGACGGATTCTACCACTGGCGCGACCGAAGACAAGTCGAATCGGCGTGGGAAGGGGGGACGGGACCCGGTTGACGAAGAAAGCTCGGTCAGCCGGCGGATTCACGCCATCACGCGCCATGATAGCATCGCCAAAGTCACCTGGCGGATAAAAGCTTAGAGCATTCTTCCAGAAAAAGGTTTCGCCCGCGCCGCAAGAAGCAGGAATGTTAGAGCATGGTGAACGAGGAGAGGAAGCCCGTGGAAGCTGGGAAAGAAGTGGTGGTGGTGATACCGGCGCGGTATGCCTCGACGCGACTGCCGGGCAAGCCACTGGTGTTGCTGGGCGGTAAGCCAATGATTCAACGGGTCTACGAGCGGGCGCGGCTGGCCAAGCGCGCACATCGCGTGATTGTGGCCACCGACGACGAACGCATCGTCGCGGCGGTGGAAGCATTTGGCGGCGAGGCGCGCATGACCCGTCCGGAACATCGCACCGGCACGGAGCGGGTTGCCGAGGTGGCCGCGCACGTTAGCGGCGATGTTTTCGTTAATGTGCAAGGAGATGAACCTTTGCTGGATCCGGCGGCGGTGGATACCGCCATCGCGGCGCTGCTCGAGGAACCAGCCGCGCCGATCTCCACCGTGGCGACTTTGATCAAGAATGCACCGGACATCATGGATCCGAACGTGGTGAAGACGGTTTTGGACTTCGACGACAATGCGCTGTATTTTTCGCGCGCGCCGATTCCCTGGGTGCGCGATGCGGCGGGAAAAATTCGCGTGCGGCATTTGAAGCATCTGGGGCTGTATGTTTTTCAGCGAGAGGTTTTGCTGGAGTACCCAACCTTGCCGCAGGGCGAACTGGAACGCGTCGAACAGCTGGAACAGTTGCGCTGGATGGAAAACGGTTGGAAGATTCGCGTGGCCGAAGTGGAGCATGACGCGGTGAGCGTGGACGTTCCGGCGGATGTGGAGCGCGTCGAGAAATTGCTGAAGCAGGCGGAACACCATCACTCGTAAAAAAGGACGCTTAAAAAAATCAACCGCCCGGCGATGCGCTGCCGGGCGGTCGATGGATGTTGCGGGTAGGCGTTGCGGGACGGCCGAACGGGCCGCCCAGTTTATTGTTGTAGGACTAACGGGCCGAGAACTACCCGGCCGGTATTGAGACCTACGATCACGAAGCTGGTGTTGCTGATCGCGTAGGCACGGAAGTTAGCCGTTGATGGACTCGAATTAGTGGTGTTCAAGGTAAAGGTGTTGCCCGCGGTTCCGCCCCCAGTACCAGCGCCGTTCAGTACAAACGTCCCAGTGAAAGACTGGTTGAGTTGCGGATTGGCGAAACCGAATTGCACGAAGTCGACGTCGCCGTTCATCAGCGGTCCCCCACCGCTTGGGAAAGTAAACGTGCCGACGAAGTCTTCCTCAATGCCGCCGTCAATTGAGTTTGAACCGGTCCAGTTGAAGGCATAGCTTCCGTTGAGGCTGATATTGGCGCTCGTTTGCGCGTTCAGCGATCCATCAGCCACCACGTCGCCGCTGGTGTCTTGAATGAACCCTTGCGTCGCGCTCGAGAGATAGAAGATATAGCTGAACACGTCGCCAGAGTTCTTGTCGGTTAAGGTCAACGTGCCGCGACCGTCGCCGGATGGATCAATCGTGTAGGTGAAGGCCGAGACGGCGCTGTTGCTTGCTGGGAAGACGGTGGCGCCTTTGGTGCCGATATTTTGATCCAGCGCCACGTTTGAAATGTTGCCGCTAGCGTCCGCGGTATAAACGCCGACGCGCGTGATCGCACCGGTGTCGGCGCTACCGCCCACGGCTAACACAAAGCTGCCGGGGAATTGGCTGACGTTGGTGGGTACGTTGGATTGCGCGGTGGCCGTTCCCGAGGTGGCTTTCGCCGCGTCGGTTTCGACGAATTGCATGTGGGTGCCGTCGATAACGTAGAATTCGTACGTGAGATTGAATATCTCTCCGCCGATGTCGACATTCAACTGGAATTGTCCGCGGCCAAACTGTGTGAAGAACATCGGATCCTGGATGATCGCGCCCTGGCCTATGCCTTGCGGTCCGGAGAGCACCCCACCGTCGTTGTCGTCAAGCGTTCCACCGGTGATCAGGTTGGTACTGTTCGTGGTAAATGCGCCTACGATCGATTCCGGCGCGCCCTGGTTCAAAGCGATATCCACGCCGGAAGTTTCAAACGCATAAGACAGCGCGAAATTCGGGGTGATGTTCTGTATCTGGAAAGTTCCGCTCATCGTGGAACTGTCATCCGATTCGATCATCAGGCCGCTGGACGTGGAGGTGAGCGCGATGCTGAATGTGAACACATCGACCGTTCCCGGCACCGTGGGGTCGGTATGCGCCAAGGTCAAAGAACCCTTGCCGTTGGAAGACACGGTGTAGGTCGAAGCTGGCGCGGGAAGGAACTGAAAGGATTCGATAAGGCCGGCATCGTTGACGTCCTCAATCGCGGCGGAAATGTTACCTTGTCCGTCGGCCTGGAAGCTGCCGATGCGGAAGATGGGATTGCCGGTCGGGTCCGTGCCGGCCATGGTGAACGCGTAGGTGCCCTTGAGGCTTGCGGTGGAGTACATGCCGTTCGGCGGCGGGATCGGCGGGGCGTTCCCACCGCTGCAGGCCGCGGTCAGGCCGGCGACGAGAAGCGTGGCCAAAAGAAAGAGATGCGTGAGCGAGATCTTGCTAGGCGCCTTATTCATGGTGTTTTTCATCGCGCACCTGCCGCAGATTGCTGCGCGTCGCCGCTGTGCGACGTCGGCTTAAGAGGAATGCCGTTCTTTGAGCGCACCGTGACCGACAGCGTGCCCTTTTGAATGATGCGCGCGGCGAAAATGGTGCCTTCGCCATACGGGAGGGTTTCTCCCACGATGGTGACGGCGTCGCCGGGCTCGAGTGAAAGATGATTGGCGGTCAACAAGCGCGCGTTGCCGAGGTGCACGTTGACGATGCCGGAGGAGGTTTGCAACTCGACGTTGGCCCCGGCCGGAGCGGTTGTAGTGGCCGAGTCCGGAGTGTATTTCACGACCTTACCTTGCAAGCTGCTTTCACGCGCGACGGTATATACGTCTGCGCGCGTGGGCGTCTTCGACTGCTGTTCCTGGGCAAGCGCGGCTGTCGCACAGCACAGTGCCGCGGTGGCGACTAAAGTGGCGATTCTTTTCAACATGTTTTCTTTCGTTCCCCTTTTTTCGGAAAGATGCACTCACGCAAACCAGAACGTAAACGTACGGATAACCCCACGCAGGCTCGCGTCGTCGGAACGATCCGGGCGAGCTCGGAGGCAGACTGCTGGGTACCTATGTGCACCCCCTGCAAGCGCCTCTTGCATCGAAGGGGTGGCATGAACAATTCCAACACGCGGCGAATAACGCGAAGCCCGCGGCTGCAAAGCGACTACGCGTGCCGCTGCTAGACGAAGGTTAAGATGTCGGCAATTGCTAAACAGTTTCGCGGCAACGCAAAACAACCCGCAAAATTGTGCGCAATCCTGTAACAGGAGGTCGGGAGGTTGATTCCGCTAGAACCTGTCCGCGCATATAAACACGGATGGTAGAAAAAGGTTTCGCTGATTTATGGGTGGCGGATAGGCGTTCTGCTTGATTGCTTTTGCGCCGGTCTTAAATGTGCGCTCCATTTGAATTTCTGTTTGAGCGGAGCGAACTGTTGCATTTGACAGTTTCGCGCGCCGTGCCCATAATTGTGTGTACGTCACTCCTGCGGAGGTTTAACAGTCCGGCGTATTGGTTTTATGAGGTGCGCGGGCTTCACGGATGGCGCCAAAATATATCTTTGTAACCGGCGGTGTGGTTTCTTCTCTTGGCAAGGGCGTAGCTGCCTCCTCTATCGGCTGTCTCCTCGAAAGTCGCGGTTTTAAAGTCACCCTACAGAAATGCGATCCGTACCTGAATGTGGACCCCGGCACGATGAGTCCTTTTCAGCACGGCGAAGTGTTTGTCACCGAAGACGGCGCGGAGACGGATCTGGACCTCGGCCACTACGAGCGCTTCACGCACGCGAACCTAACGCGTGCGAATAATTGGACCACCGGGCGTATCTACGAAACGATTCTGACGAAGGAACGCCGCGGCGATTATCTGGGCAAGACCGTGCAGGTGATTCCGCACGTCACGGACGAGATCAAAGCCACCATTAAAAAAGTTTCCGACGGCGTGGATGTGGTGATCGTGGAAATTGGTGGAACCGTTGGCGACATCGAGTCGCTGCCCTTCCTCGAAGCCATTCGCCAGATGCGCTTGGAGCTGGGCGCGGAGAACACTCTTTTTGTGCATGTAACCTTGGTTCCTTATATCGCCGCAGCCGGCGAACAAAAAACCAAGCCCACGCAGCACAGCGTGAAGGAAATGCTCGGCTTGGGGATTCAGCCGGATATTTTGCTTTGCCGCAGCGACCGCCACATTCCCGAAGAGTTGAAGAAAAAAATCGCCATGTTCTGCAACATCGCGGACGCGTGCGTAATCTCCATGGAAGATGTGGACACCATTTACGCCGTGCCGGTGGAGCTGAATCGCGAAGGTCTGGATTTGCAGATTTTGCGGCTGCTGCATTTGGAAGCTCGCCCACAGAATTTTGCTCCGTGGCTGGAGTTGGTGGACCGGCTGCACAATCCGATCGGTGAAGTGCGTATCGCCGTGGTCGGAAAGTATGTGCAGCTCGAAGATGCCTACAAGAGTTTGCGCGAAGCACTGCTGCATGGCGGATTGGCGCACCAATACAAAACCGTACTGGAGTGGATCGAAGCCGAAGAAATTACTTCGGCGGAGCAGGCTGCGGAACGATTGCGGGGTTACGACGGCATCCTGGTGCCCGGCGGATTCGGCAAACGCGGCATTCAAGGCATGGTGCACACCATCCAGTACGCGCGGGAACATCGCGTGCCGTTTTTTGGAATTTGCCTGGGCATGCAGTGCGCCACGATTGAATATGCGCGAGACGTAGCGCGATTGCCGGATGCGGACAGCACGGAGTTTGATCCGCAAACGCCGCATCGCGTGATTTATAAGTTGCGCGAGTTGCTGGGCGTGGACGAAATGGGCGGCACCATGCGGCTGGGCGCGTGGCCCTGCAAGCTGACGCCCGGATCGTTTGCAGCCAAAGCCTACGGGAAAACGGACATCAGTGAACGGCATCGCCATCGCTACGAATTCAACCGAGAGTATGAAAAACAGCTGGTCGCCGCGGGATTGAAAATCACCGGGCGCACACCGGACGAGAATTACGTGGAAATTGTGGAAGCTCCGGAACATCCCTGGTTCCTCGGCTGCCAGTTTCATCCGGAATTCAAATCCAAACCGCTCGAGCCGCATCCGCTGTTCCGTGCCTTCATCGGCGCGGCGCTTGAACATCAGAAAAAAAAACACCGACCCACTAGCGTGGCCGAAAGCCATCGCACGCTAGTTCCAGAAACCGTTCCGGAGACGCAACACGCGAAAAGCGCCGAGCCGGAGCGCGCCGGTGCTTTCCGCGCCGCGCCTCACGCCAGCGCTTAAGCCGGGTCTGGGCGTAGGCATGCTTGCTAGTGCAGGTGCCGCCGCTACAACGGAATGTGGTAACGATAGTGATGAGACTTACTGCAATCATCTTTGCTGGAATCGCGGGAATATCCTTCGCCTTGGCTATCGCGAATTGGCCTTGCACGAGCGGCATCTGCGCTCTGTACGCCGCCGGAATGATGCTTGGAACTCCTGTTGCATTCATATTGTTTGCGATTTTGGCCTTCCGCCACTGGCCTACTCGCCGGAGTCCTAAAGACACGAGAGTCGTGATTGACTGAACTCCCCTTATATTTGGTCAGGGATTCCGCCGTTCAACTCGTCGCCGATCAGCTAGTCGCTTCCGCGGTTTGTGCTATCTTCGATAGTCGAACATGAATCCCACTCGTGAACTTACTTTAGGTTATCTGAGGCTTGGCGGTACGAAACCGCTGTTCTTGATCGCCGGACCTTGCGTGATCGAAACCGAGGGCCACGCGCGCAAGATGGCGGAGTCTGTGGCAAAAATCGCCGGCGATGCCGGCGTGCCGTACATTTTTAAAGCTTCGTTCGATAAAGCCAATCGCACCTCCGTGAAAGCGTTCCGCGGACCGGGCCTGCGCGAAGGTTTGCGGATCCTGGGAAAAATCAAAACCGATTTGAACGTTCCAGTTCTTACGGATATTCACGACGTGTCGCAAGCGGGTCCTGCCGGAGAAGTCTGCGATATTCTGCAGATCCCCGCGTTTCTGGCGCGGCAAACGGATCTGGTGGTGGCTGCCGGAAAAACCGGGAAGATTGTAAATGTGAAGAAGCCACAATTCGTCGCGCCCTCGGATATGGGCAACGTGGTAGAAAAGCTGATCTCCACGGGCACGGAAAAAATAATCTTGACGGAGCGCGGTGCCTCTTTCGGCTACAACAATCTGGTAGTTGATATGCGCAGCTTCGCCATCCTAAAAAACTTTGGCTATCCCGTGGTGTTCGATGCCACGCATTCCGTGCAGCTGCCGGGCGGGCAAGGAAACGCCAGCGGCGGCCAACCGGAATTTATCGAGACGCTGGCACGCGCCGCTGTAGCCGCGGGTGTCGACGGCGTGTTCCTCGAAACGCACGACAATCCTAAAGAGGCGCTTTCCGATGGCGCAAACGCGCTTCCGCTGAATCAACTGGCCGGCTTGCTTTCACGATTGAAAGAACTCTCAGAAGTGGTCAGGAAATGGGACGCATGAGTCTCGAAACCGCCAGGCGCGTCCTGCGCATCGAGGCGCGGGCCATCGAAGAAGTTATGGCGCGGCTGGATGGTGCTTTCGAGCGCGCCGTAGAACTTTTGCTGGCATGCAAGGGGCGCGTGGTGGTGACCGGCATGGGCAAATCGGGTTTAGTGGCGCGGAAGATTTCCGCGACGCTTTCCAGCACTGGCACGCCGTCATTTTTTTTGCATCCCGCGGACGCCGTGCACGGCGATTTAGGAATGCTGGCGCGCGGCGACGCCATGCTTGGCGTTTCATACGGCGGAGAAACGGATGAAATCGTGGCGCTGCTCGAAGCGCTGAAGCGGCTCGAAATGCCGCTCGTAATGCTCACCGGAAAACCGAAATCAACGCTGGGAGAAGCCAGCGCAGTGGTTTTGGATGTGAGCGTCACCGAAGAAGCGTGTTCGCTGAATCTGGCGCCCACCGCGAGCACCACGGTGGCGATGGCCGTGGGCGATGCGCTGGCGGTTTCGCTGCTGGAGCGGCGCGGGTTTCAGCCGGATGATTTCGCCGCGCTGCATCCTGGCGGTCGGCTGGGCAAAAAGCTATTGCGCGTGGAGCATTTGATGCACGCGGGCGCGGCCATGCCGCGCGTGGACGTGACCGCCGCGATGCCCGACGTGTTTCACGAAATGAGCGCGAAAAAATTGGGGATGACAACGGTAACCGCGACCCACGGCAAACTTGCCGGAATCCTCACGGACGGAGATTTGCGCCGCTTGATGGAGAAACAGGGCGGCAAGGCCTTAGAGTTAACGGCTGGCGCTGCCATGACGCGCAATCCACAAACTATTGCCGCGCATACGCTGGCCAGCGAAGCGCTAAATTTAATGGAAAAGCGGCGCATCACCAGCGTGGTGGTGACAGACGAAAACGGCGTTGCGCTCGGCGTGGTGCATTTGCACGATTTGTGGACCTTGCAGTTGATTTAGAGCATCAAAGCCACCAAGGGCGGTACACAACAGGCTTCTGGCTTCGTTCGAAATGACGCCCGATACAATGACATCGCTACTTTCATCTTAGGAGACCACCGTGGCCCGAATTACGATTCCGCCGGCGCTGGCAAAGCGCGCAAAACAAATTAAAGTGCTGCTGATGGATGTGGATGGCACGATTACCAACGGCGGCGTCACGCTGCTGTCTATGCCGGATGGCTCGGCCATGGAAATCAAAACGTTTGATGCGCATGACGGCCAGGGCATGACGCTGGCGCGCACCGCAGGGATTCGCACCGGCGTGATCACGGGACGCGAGAGCGCGGCGCTGCGGCGGCGCTGTAAAGAGATGGGCATCGAGTTTGTCTACGAGAAGCAGCCGCAAAAGATTCCCGCGTACGAAGAAATTCTGCGCAAGGCGGGCGTGCCGGACTCCGCGGTCGCTTACCTCGGCGACGATTTGCCGGATTTGACGGTGATGCGGCGCGTGGGTTTGGCGGTGGCGGTGGGCGACGCCGCAGCGGAAGTGAAAAAGGCGGCGCACTACACGACGAAAGCGGTTGGCGGCCGGGGCGCGTTGCGCGAATTGGTCGAATTGATTTTGAAGTCGCAAGGCATTTGGGAAGAGATGATCGACAAAGCCCGGGCCTGACGGGTTTCGTAGTGGCGAATCTTTAGATTCGCATTCTTTGCCGGGCGACACGCTAATCTGTGCGAAATCTAAAAATTCGCGACTACAACAGCACAGCAAACCGTGCGAATCTACTACGGCACACGTGCTAGCGGCAATCCCCTGCCCGGGTCATAATATCTACGCGAATCTTTTGAGCGAGGAATCCACTGATGGTGCATGCATGGCACGACGTATCTCCCGGCAATGAGCTGCCGCGTGATTTTCAGGCGGTGATCGAGATACCGTTGGGTTCAAACGTTAAATACGAATTGGATAAAGCGACCGGATTGCTGAAAGTGGACCGCATTATTCACTCGGCGGTTTTCTATCCCGCGAATTATGGATTTATTCCGCAGACCTATGCGGAAGACAACGATCCCTTGGATGTTCTGGTGCTATGCCAGGAGCCGGTGCAGCCGCTGGCGTTGATCAAGGCGCGCGCCATCGGGTTGATGACCATGATCGATTCCGGCGCCAGCGACGACAAGGTAATTGCCGTGGCCACCAACGATCCAGAGTTCAGCGACTACCTGGAGGCACGCGATTTGCCTCCGCATCGCTTGCTGGTGTTGCGCAGATTTTTCCAGGACTACAAACAGCTGGAAGGCAAACAGGTGCAGGTGGAAGAGATTCGTCCCGCGTATGCCGCGCTGGCAGTGATTGAGAAGTCGCTCGCGAATTATCAGCAACATCGCGAGCGGCTGATGAACAACGGCGGCAAGTAAATTCGGTTGACACACGACAGCTAATACAAAACCATTATTCCCGGGCGTGAGCCCTGCTGTTAGTTTCGACGCACGCGTTATTCACCGGCTTACTCACTATGAGTCTTTTTTGGAAAATCACGATTGGTGTGGTGCTCGCGCTACTGATCGCCGCGTTTGTTGGGCTTTCACTTATGGCGGGCAGCCCGAAAGATGCCTATGGCATGGTGCGCTACGCGCTGCCGCACATGCATCGCGGGAACTTGAAAGTGGGAGACGACGCGCCGGACGCGCGGCTGGTGGCGCTGGACGGCAGCGAACATTTTCATATTCGCGAGCGCACCGGTGCGAAGCCGCTGGTGCTGGTCTTCGGCAGCTTTACTTGACCGCCCTTTCGTCGCCAGGTGGGCGACATCGCGCAGATTTATAACGATTACAAAGAGCACGCGGACTTTCTAACCATTTATGTGCGCGAAGCGCATCCCACGGATGAATGGCAGATGAAATCCAACGTGAAAGACGATGTTTGCTACGCGCAGCCGAAGAATTTGGAGCAGCGCGTGATCATCGCTAACGATTTCATCAAGCGCTATAAGTATCCCGTGCCGTTTGGCATCGATGATATGAGTAATCAAGCGGAAGGCGCGTACTCCGCGTGGCCGGAGCGGTTGTATGTGATCGACGAAAATGGAAAAATCTCGTACAAAGGCGGGAACGGCCCGTTCAAGTACGATCCCAAAGAAGTGCGCGCTTGGCTTTCCGCACGCTATGGCGAAGTGAAGCACGAAGACGCGAAACCCACGGACAGCAAGCCGGGAGACGCCAAGCCGGAAGACAGTAAACCCGGAGAGACGAAACCGGGTGAGGCCGCGCCGAAACCCGCGGCGGCGGCTTCCAAGACTTAGCGTCACGACTTCCAATTACGACTTGGCGTGGTTTAGCGTTTACAATGGCGGCAGCGGGTTCCGACAGCGAGCTGACGCTTGAAGAAATCAAAATCTCATAAAGTTAAATCCGCAATGAACGATACGCAACGCGTCGGCTTGGCGAGAGCTCTGTCCAAGATGGGCTATTGTTCGCGGTCGGAGGCGGCGGAATTGGCGCGTGCCGGCCGTGTGCGGCTGAATGGCTCGTTGACGAGAAATCCCGAAGCGCCGGTGCGGCTCGGAAAAGATCGCATCGAAGTGGATGGCAAAGCGGTGGAAGCCGGCGCAAAAATTTATTTTGTTTTGAACAAGCCGCGCGGCGTGGTTACTACCGCCGCCGATGAACAGGGGCGCGACACGGTTTATTCCCTGCTGCCTGCGGACGCGCCGTGGGTGGGGCCGGTGGGGCGGCTGGACAAGGCCAGCGAAGGGATGTTGCTCCTGACCAATGATTCGGAATGGGCGGCGCGCGTGGCGGCGCCAGAGACACATTTGGCGAAGATTTATCATGTGCAGATTTCCGTGGTCGCGGATGCGGCGTTGACGGCTGCGCTGGAAGCCGGATTTGCCGTGAAAGATGGCGAAGTCTTGCGCGTTTCGCGCGCGGAGATTTTGCGCAGCGGCGAAAAAAACAGCTGGCTCGAAGTGACGCTGGACGAAGGTAAGAATCGGCAGATTCGGCGCATGTTTGAGGCGCGCGGCATTGAGGTGTTGCGCTTGATTCGCGTAGCGATTGGTCCCTTGGCGCTGGCGGATTTGGCCAAGGGGCAATGCCGCAATTTGGCGCCAACGGAGAAGCTGGCGATGGATTTGGCGATGAAGAGAACCTCGGAGTAAGAGAAAAAATATAAAGATCAAGGCAAGAAAGAGAAACAGAAAGAATTTTAACGCAGGGGCGCAGAGAAGACGCAGAGAAAAACGCCGTCGAGCTTGCGGATGCTTCCAGGATTGGCTTACACCGCGCACAGACTAAAGTCTGTGCCACCAAAACTAGCCTAGGGATTCTGAGGTTACGCCTTGCTTTTGTTCTAGTTCGGCCCAGCGGGTGTAGAGGTGCTCGACGGCTTTCTGCGCTTGCTCTAGTTCCAGGGCTGCGGCGTGCAGCCGGGGACCATCGCTGATGATGGAAGGTTCTTCCATAGCCAAGCGCTTTCGTTCGAGGTCTTCTTCGGCGGCGGCGATGTTTTCTTCCATGCTGGCTAGTTCGCGTGTTTCTGTATACGAGAGTTTCTTTTTGGCAGGCGCTGGTCTGGCGGCGGCTGCGGCTGGGGACGTTTGTATGTTGCTGGCGCGCGGCGTGGGCAATGGTTTGGATTTTGCCGGGCGCTGCCAATCTTCCCACTGTGAATAGTCGGCGAAGCGTTCGGCGCCGCCGCGGCCGTCGAGGCCGAGAACTACGGTGGAGACGCGGTCGAGCATGTAGCGGTCGTGCGTGACCAGGACCAGCGCGCCGGGATATTCGAGCAGGCTTTCTTCCAGAATTTCCAACGTCGGAATATCCAAATCATTTGTGGGCTCGTCGAGCAGCAGGACGTCAGCGGGTTGCAACATTAGTTGGGCGATCAGAACGCGGGCGCGTTCGCCGCCGGACATGCGGCCCACTGGACGATTCAGATCTTCGCCGGTGAAGAGGAAGCGGGCGGCCCAGCTGGCTACGTGGATTACGTTGCCTTGGTAGATCACGGCGTCGCTGTCTGGCGCCAGGGCGCGGCGCAGCGAGAGTGCGGGATCGAGTTCGCGATTCTGGTCGAAATAGACCAGGCGCAACGGGTCGGCGCGTTTTACCGTGCCGTGGCTTGGCGCGATTTCTCCCAGCAGCAAGCGAAGGAGCGTGGTTTTGCCGCTGCCGTTGGGGCCGACGAGGCCAACGCGCATTCCGCTGGTGATATCGAAATGAATGTTGTGGAAGAGTTCGTGTCCGGCGATGGTATGGGAGAGATGCTTCACGCCGATTAATTGTTTTGATTTGCGATTGGATGCGGTGAAATCGATGCGCGCGCTGGTGACCTGGCTGCGTGACCGCATGCCGGCAAGTTCGCCGATCATTTCATGGGCGGTGTCGATGCGGGCTTTGGATTTGGTGGTGCGCGCTTTGGGGCCCCGGCGAAGCCAATCAATTTCGGTGTGCACGCGATTTTCCACGGCGTCTTGCCGCTGCTGTTGCGCGTGAAGATAGGCTTCTTTGGCCTCGAGAAAGGTGCTGTAGTTCCCTGCCACGCGCAAGGAGCCGTCTGGATACATGCGATTCAGCTCGACCATGGTGGTGGCGATATTCTCGAGAAAATAGCGGTCGTGGCTGACGATTACGCAGGCGAAATTGGCGTTGATGAGCAGAGCTTCGAGCCACTTGATGCCGGCGAGATCGAGGTGATTGGTAGGCTCGTCGAGGAGCAGGATGTCCGGATGCTGGACGAGACCTTCGGCGATGGCCAGGCGTTTGCGCCAGCCGCCGGAGAGCGCGGCGGCTTCGGCTTCCAGGTCCAGGAAGCCGGCGCGGCCCATGATTTCGGCGATGCGGCCGAGGCGCTCGGACTGCGGAGTTTCGGCGCGGTCGAGGGCGTGTTCCAAAACTTTGCGAATGGTGTCGCCTGGGGCGTAGGTGGACATTTGGGCGACGAAACTTATGCGCGTGCGTTTGCGGATGGCCACGTCGCCGGTATCGGGCTTTACGCGGCCGAAGAGCATTTCCAGGAGCGTGGACTTCCCGGAGCCGTTGGGGCCGACCAGGCCAATGCGTTCGCCTTCGGAGACGGTGAAGAAGAGATTCTGGAATAGCGGGGCGACGCCAAACCTTTTAGCCAAACCTTGCGCGGCAATCAACGGTGGCACGGAAGCGATGGTCTCCTGAAATGTTTACATTGTAAGGATAGCAGTTGAGAGCACGGTACGGGACGAGCAAAACAACGGGGGATTCTGTTGGGATCCCCTTGGGTTTTTCTGAAAGGATGTGAAAACAAAGGGACTTAAAGTCCTTTGTTTTCACATCCTTTTGCAAGTGTTCATTCCAGGTGGTTTACGAGCGGTTGATGTTACACAGATGGTTACTACGAAAACCAAGAAAAGAATTTAACGCAGAGAACGCGGAGACACGGCGAAGAGTGCTGCCGGTTAAGGTTTGGGTGACGTCGGGATGGGGCATAACTACACTTCTCTACCGGAAGAAGATATCAAGGATTAGTCTTTATGTCAAGACATATTGGGGTACTAGAACTAAATTCTCGATGGTGTCGCTGAGAGGACGCGATCAATTGCGTTTCAGCGTGGTGGGCGCGGAGACGGCGGCGTGTCCCGAACCGGGAACGGGGGACGCGGCGGCTTCGTCGAGGGCGTCGCGCATGGCTTGGCTGAGGCTTTTGAGGCTGTAGGGCTTCTGGAGCATGACGGCGCTTTTGTTGGTGTGGGCAACAAAAGGAACGACTTCCGGCATGTATCCGGTGGTGAAAATGACCGGGACTTCGGGACGCAGAGCGGCGATCTGTTCGAACGCGGTGGGGCCGTCGAGTTCCGGCATGGCGATGTCCAACACCAGGAGTTTTATGTTGTCGGCGTTGCGCTTGAAAAGTTCCACAGCTTCGCGGCCGTTGCGCGCCGGGATGACGTTGTAGCCGAGGTCGCGCAGCATGGATTGCGCGGACTGGCGGAGGCCGTCGTGATCGTCGGCGAACAAGATAAGCTCCGAACCTTTGCGGAGTTCCACGGTGACTTTTTCCTCGGGGACATCCGGAGAGCCGGCGCAGCGCGGAAAATAAAGACGGAAAGCGGTGCCTTTGCCGGGTTCACTGTAGACATAGATGAAACCTTCATGTTGTTTGACGACACCGTAGACGGTGGCGAGACCGAGGCCAGTACCGCGGCCGAGTTCCTTAGTGGTAAAGAATGGTTCGAAAATGCGGTCGACGGTGGCCTTGTCCATGCCGACACCGGTATCGGAAACCGCGAGCATGACGTATCCGCCGGCCCGTGCTTCGGGATGGAGGCGGAGCTGTTCAGGTCCGATATCGGCATTTTGCGTTTCAATAGTCAGCTTGCCGCCGTCCGGCATAGCGTCGCGCGCGTTGAGGGCGAGATTCATCAAGATCTGTTCGATCTGCGAGGGGTCGGCCATGGTAATGCGCAAGTTGCTGCCGGGAAGCACGCGGATTTCGATGCGGTCGCCGATGAGCTTGTGAAGCAGATTGGTAACCTCTTCGATGGAGGAATTGAGATCAAGTTTGCGCGGTTGCAGAATCTGACGGCGGGCAAAAGCCAGGATTTGCGCGGTCAATCTGGCAGCGCGGTGGGCCTGATCGGTGATTTTCTGGAAGCGGTCGTTGAGACGCGTCCCGGCGGGACAATCTTCCAGACCCATTTCCGCCCAGCCCAGGATGGCGCCGAGAATGTTGTTGAAGTCGTGGGCAATGCCGCCTGCGAGTCGGCCGATGGCCTCAAATTTTTGGAGTTGATGGACCTGTTGCTCGAGGCGCTTACGGTCGCGGCGCTCGGCGGCGTCGCGAATTTCGCGCTCGACGGCGGGGCGCAGACGCTGCAGATGGCCCTTCATTAGATAGTCTTGCGCGCCGCGGCGGAGGGCGGCAACGGCGGTGGCTTCGTCCATGGTGCCGGAGACGAAGATGAAAGGCAGATCGGCTCCGCGGGCGCGAACGATCTCGAGGGCCTCGAGACCGGAAAAGCCGGGCATGCTGTGATCGGAGAGGATCAAGTCCCAATCGCCGCTGTCCAGTGCGGCGTTGAGCGAGGCAGCGGAGTCCACGCGCTGGGAGTGGAGGTCGAATCCACCAGTAGACAGCTCGCGAGCGAGGAGCAAAGCGTCGTTTTCCGAGTCTTCAACAAAGACGACACGCAGTGGTTTACCCATTTAGATATTCCTGATGACCGGAGGTTCGTTTAGGACCAACCAGTAGAGACCGAGTTGCGCGGCGGCCTCGAGGAACTGCTCAAAGTTGACGGGCTTGCGAACGTAGCTATTGGCGCCCAGCGAATAGCCCTGGATGCGGTCCTCTTCTTCATCGGAAGAAGAGAGAATGACGACGGGAAGGAGGCGCGTGCGTGCGTCGGCGCGAATGCGGCGAAGAACGCCGAGACCATCGAGCTTGGGGAGCTTCAGGTCCAGCAGCACGACCTGAGGAAGTGGCCGCGGTCCGGTGACGGCAAACGGGCCTTCGCAAAATAGATAGTCCACGGCCTCGACGCCGTCGCGGACCACCACGATGCCGTTGGCCACGTTGCTTTTCTTGAGAGCACGCACGGTCAAGGCTTCGTCATCGGGATTGTCTTCGACGAGGAGAATTTGTTTGTTCTTCATGCTGTGGCTCCGGGGGAATCAATCTGCGGCAGGGTGAAGTAAAAGGTTGCGCCTTGGTCCACGGTGCTTTCCGCCCAGATGCGTCCGCCGTGGCGATGAACAACGCGCTGCACGGTGGCTAAACCCACACCGGTGCCGGGAAATTCCGTGGCGGCGTGGAGACGCTGGAAGGCGCCGAATAAACGGTCGGCGTAAGTGGGGTCGAAGCCTGCGCCATCATCTTTGACAAAAAATGCCGAGGCGCCATTGTCCTGCGTTTTGCCAAATTCGATGGAGGCTTCGGCACGCCGAGAGGTGAACTTCCAGGCGTTGTTGAGAAGGTTTTCGATAGCAACACGGAGTAGATGCGAATCGCCAGTAGCCAGGACGCCGGATTGAATTTTCCAGGCGATGTGGCGCCCGGGCTGGGTCGCCTGCAATTCCCTGGCAACATCGGAGACGACTGCGCTAAGGTCGAAGGTCTGAGAGTTGAGCTGCGTGCGGGTGACGCGGGAAAGATTTAGCAGATCGTCAATGAGCGCGCCCATACGTTGGGCGGCGGCGCGGATACGCTGCAAATGGCCCTTCCCCGCTTCATCGAGTTTGTCACTGCAATCTTCCAGCAGGGCCAGGCTGAAGCCGTCGATGGTCCGGAGGGGTGCGCGCAAGTCGTGAGAGATGGAATAGCTGAAAGACTCGAGCTCGTTGTTGGCGTTGGTTAGGTCCCTGGTGCGTTCCGCAACGCGGGATTCCAACGAAGCATTCAGCAAACGAATTTGCTCTTCGGCTAATTTTCGTTCGGTAATGTCGATGTTGACGCCGACCATGCGATGGGGCTGGCCTTGGCCATCGCGGATGACGTTGCCGCGCGCGCAAATCCAGCGCTGCTCGCCATCCGGGCGAATGATGCGAAACTCGGAAGAAAATTCGGAGACTTGCTTCAGAGATTCCGCGACGGCTTTGTCGACGGCAGGCAAATCGTCGGGGTGCACCAGATTGGGCCAGATATGCGAATGGTCGTTGTAGGCGCCAGGCTGCACGCCGAAGACTTCTTCGAGTTCGGCGGTCCAGGTACTGCGGCCGGTGGTTATGTCGCGGTCCCAGGCGCCCATTCTTGCGGCTTTTTGCGCCAGGCCCAGGGTTTCGCGGTTTTGCTGCAAGGCCTCGTTGCTCTCGCGCAATTCTTTGGTGCGTTGTGCAATACGGATTTCCAAGTCGGCGTTGGCCTTGACCCACTCCGTAAGATTTGGCACCCGTACCAGCTGAGGAATGGTGCGCGCCAGGACCACCGCGGTGCCGACAGAGGCCACGGCGGTCAGCGCTTTTACGGCGCCGGCGAGCCAATACTGCGCGTGCCACAGATTCCACACTTCCATGAGATGGGTGGTACCGCAGGCGACGATGAACGCGCCGAAGAGCAGAAATAACCAACTGAATGGGATGTCGCGCCGCTTGCGAGCGAGCCAGAGCAGCACCACGGGGATGGCAAAATAGGAGGCGGCAATCAATACATCGGAGATGACGTGGAGCCAGACGAGTCGCGCGTTCCAGGCGTAGCAGAAGCCGTGGGGCTGGAAATCGCCGGAACTGAAGAACTGTCCAAAGAGACCCATACTTTCCTTTCCCGCGCGCGGTCAAGTATGTGGGATGGCAAAGGCGCGCGCGTTCGTTCAAGAACCTGCAGGCACTGCGATAGGGAGAGGTCCTCTTCGCGGGTACTACTGGTGACGTTGCGACGCAGTTGGAGGGACAACTAGAAGGGAGCTTTATTTTCGCGCAACGGCGGGGGAAGTCAAGAAGGGCGGGTTGGATTGCGGATTGGGAGTCAACCACGAGAGGAGGGATGCGTGGGGGATTGACGGGCGGGCATTCGTGCTATGGTTAGCCGGGCGAAAAAAGTAGCTGCGAAGGCCAACTTCCTGCGCCAGACCCGCCGTTTTCACGCTTAGGTTTGATGCCATCCACGGAACATAAATTCGACGCCATCGTAATTGGAGCCGGTGCCGCCGGACTGCTTTGCGCGATTGAGGCTGGGAAACGCGGACGGCGCGTGGCGGTACTGGAACACGGCGAGCGCGTGGGCAAGAAAATTCTGATTAGCGGCGGGGGGCGATGTAATTTCACGAATTTGCATTGCCGGCCAGAGGATTTTATCTCCGGGAATGCGCACTTTGCGAAGTCCGCGTTGGCGCGTTACACGCCGACGGATTTCATCGCGCTGGTGGAAAAGCACGCAATTCCCTATCACGAAAAAACATTGGGGCAGCTTTTTTGCGACCGCGCCGCCAGCGACATTACCGGGATGCTGGAGCAGGAGTGCCGCGATGCGGAGGTGAAGATTTTTTTGAACAGTGCGTGCAAGGAAGTGCGGCGCGGAGCAAACTTTTTGGTACGGTCCGGAGACGCGGAGTTTCACGCGCCTGTGGTAGTGGTGGCGGCGGGCGGGCTGTCGATTCCCAAGATGGGAGCCACGGCGATCGGTTATGAGATTGCGCGGCAGTTTGGGCTGAAGATTGTTGCGACGCGACCCGGTCTGGTGCCCTTGGTTTTTGGCGCGAAGGATCATCAGGACTATTGCGATTTGGCTGGCGTTTCGGCGGAAGTGATCGTTCGACTGGATGAGGATGGGGAGGAGCGTGGGCGCGCTTCGGGCAAGGGCGCGGGGAAAAGCGTGTCGTTCCGCGAGAAGATGTTGATTACGCATCGCGGGCTTAGCGGGCCGGCGATTTTACAGATTTCTTCTTACTGGAATCAGCCCGGCACACCTGGACGTGGGGCCGAAGATTTCGGCGCGATACGCATCGATCTGGCGCCGGAGCGGAATGTGATTGCTAAGGTGCTGGAGACGGAGTTTCGCAGCATGACTGCGCTGCGGAACGCGTTTCAGGGGATTTTGCCGAAACGCTTTGCCACGCGCTGGCTGGATTTGCATGAACCGCCAGCGTGGACAAATGTGGCGCTGGAAGAGTTTGAGCGAACGGTACATGGTTGGCGAGTGACGCCGGCGGGGACGGAGGGTTACGACAAGGCTGAAGTTACCGCTGGTGGCGTGGATACGGACGAGCTTTCCAGTAAGACGATGGAGAGTCGTAAGGTGCCGGGGCTTTATTTTATCGGGGAAGTTGTGGATGTTACGGGGCACCTGGGCGGGTTTAACTTTCAGTGGGCGTGGGCGTCGGGTGCGGCGGCGGGGCGGGCGATTTGAGGATTGGCGAGAGGCGAGAAGCATGCTTGCGCTAGACTGAGGCGGTTCAGAGACTCTTGTGGGACAAAACCATGGGCAATGACGATCCGCTCCTGATTGATTATTCGGCGCCGCGCGAGGTTCCTCCGCAACGGCAGCGCAGCGTGCTGGGCTGGATTCTTGGTTTGCTCGCAGGCGCGGTGCTCACCGTCGTTTTGCTGGGCGCCGGATTGTGGATGGCTACAGGTTACGGGCTTTATCATTTGGTTTCCGCGCTACGCAGCGGGCGGACGCAAATCAACGTGGATCAACCGACGGTGGTGCATCAGATTCAGCAGCTGCAGAGGCTGGAAACGGTGAGTTATACGATGGACAAGATTATTTCTGGCGAGCACGAGAATGCGTATCTGCCGAAATTCTTGGCGGGCGACCGGCTCTTGCTGGTGGTGCACGGAGAAGTGGTCGGGGGCATCGACCTTGCGGGTTTGCAGCCGTCGGATGTGCAGGTGCAAGGGCAGAAAGTTTCGATTCATTTGCCTGCGGCGCAGGTTTTTAGCACGCGCATCGATAACGCGAAGACGCGGGTGTATTCGCGCGATACCGGGCTGTTTTCTTCGCCGGACCCCAATCTGGAAAGCGAAGTTCGTGAAGAGGCGGAGCGGCAGTTGCAGCAGGCAGCGTTGCAAGATGGCATTTTGAAGAAGGCTGCGGATAACGCGCGGAGCACGATTTCTGGGATGTTGCAGGGGTTTGGGTTTCGCGAAGTGGACGTCCGCTAACGGAACTTTCCGGCCCTTACAATCGCTTTACGACGCACCTCTGTTTCCCTATAATTCGGACTCCTTTGACAGACCGCACGCATTCCACCGAAGGCAGCACCGGCGAAGAGCAATACCCTATTGCTGTGATCACGGACGAGGAAACCGCGTTTCCAGAAATTCGCCGCGCGCTGGGGCCGGCTTTTCGTACCGTGCTGGCTAGCAACGAATCCGAAATCAAAGAGTTGATGGACGATGCGCAGCTGCGCGCGATTCTGTTCGACCTGGACAGCATCGGGGCGGGCGCCAGCGATGGGATCGACGTGCTGCGCGAGATGCGCCAGCTGCGCGAGGATCTGGTGTTCGTGGCCATGACACGCGCGACGGACCGCGAGGTCTCGATTAAGGCCAGCCGCGCGGGGGCGGATGAATTTTTCCTGGCGCCGCTCAACTTCCCGGAATTGCAAATTGTTCTGACGCGCGCCATCCAGAAACGTGCCATGGAAATTGAAGGCCGGCGCATGGTGGAGCAGATTGAGAACAAGTCCGCCTTTTGCGGGTTGATTGGCGGCAGCACCGCGATGCAAAAGGTATACCAGGCGGTGATATCGGTGGCGGACAGCAACACCAGTGTGGTGTTGCGCGGGGAAAGCGGCACGGGCAAGGAGTTGATCGCGCAGGCTATTGTGCAGTCCGGCGGGCGCAGCGACAAGCCTTACGTGGCGCTGAATTGCTCGGCGCTGCCGGAGGGCTTGATCGAGTCGGAGATGTTCGGTTACGAAAAAGGAGCGTTTACCGGGGCGGACACCGCGCGAGCGGGGTTGATTGAGTCCGCGCAGGGCGGCACGCTGTTTCTGGACGAGATCACCACGCTGAATCAAGGCTTGCAGAGCAAGCTCCTGCGCGTGCTGCAAGAGCATGCGGTGCAACGGCTGGGCGGACGGACGGCCAAGAAGATCGATTTCCGGTTGATCTGCGCGACGAATGAAGATCTGGAAGATTTGGTGAAGAAGGGGCGTTTCCGCGAGGACCTGTATTACCGCATCAACGTGGTGCCCATTGCCATTCCGCCCTTGCGCGAGCGCGAGGGCGATATCGCCGTGCTGGTGGACCATTTCCTGCGGGTGTACTGCGCGTCGGCTAAGAAGGCGCTGAAGAGCATGCAGCCGGACGTGATGGAGATCCTGGAGGACTATTCGTGGCCGGGCAACGTGCGGGAGCTGGAAAACATCGTGCAGCGGCTGGTGGTGATGAATGACGGGGCGGTGATTACCGCGGAGCAACTGCCGCAGACGCTGCTGTATTCGAGCACCGCCAGCCACGAAGCCATCCTGATTCCGGAGGATGGCGTGGACTTTGACGCGGAGATGGGGCGGATCGAGGTGGCGTACCTGAGCGCGGCGCTGCGGCGCACCGGCGGCAAGAAATCGGCGGCGGCGGCGCTGCTGCGCATCGACGGGCAGCGCATGAAGTACCTCTGCCGCAAGCTGAAGCTGTAATGCGGTTAAAAATTAACCCTTGCGGGATGAATTATTGACCGGGCCAGCGCTGCGGAGGGTTAGTGGTTAGCTAGCGCGCCGTTGGCGCTGGCGCAAGTGCTTGATTGCATTGCCGGGCCGGCAATTGTAGCCGGCGTGGCAGTTTGGTACGCTCCTTGCTCCCAGGACTGTGTGCAGTAGATAGTTTCAAAAAATTCAGAGTGAAGGAGCCCGCTAATGACGCCGCAAAAAAAGAGCCTCGTGAAGTCTTCAGGGATCAAGAAAGCTATTTCCGCCAGTGCCGCGACCAGCATGAAAACCGCAAAGCTCGAAGGATCGAAGCAGGTGAACCTGCGAGGACGGAAGTAGTCGAGCCGGGAAGCTCTGTAGAGCGCTCCCGGACCTCAGGATACTGAGTATCAGCAAGAACAGAAGGCCGCCCAATGGGCGGCCTTTTTTGCGTCTAAGAAAGCCTGTCCGAGGCACTTGAAACCAAATGGTTAAAATTTAACCCGGCATTAGGTTATTTTTTGGCTAGGCCTTCTCTTTTCACCCCCTTGTCGACAGGGCGAGGCGTCCGGAGTTCGTCGCATGTCTCTGATTTCATTTGCAATCGCGGAGAGTTTGCAACGCGCACCAGTTTGGCACGGTTCCTGCAACATGCTTCAGTGTCCGCTGGAGTAAAATGAAATTGAGATTTGAGGAGGCCGCAAATGTCCGTTCAGAAAAAGTCTTTGGTTAGCGCATCGAGAGGGACCAAGAAAGCTGCTTCAAATTCCGCGAAGCCCGGCGTCAAAGGCACGAAGAACGCATCGCTGACGCCCCGTAGATTTGTAAACATGAAAAAGCGGTAAAGGACGGCGCAGGCTTTGGGTTCCTACCCAATCTGAGAGACCCGAAGATCCGCTCTACAAACTTGACGCACTGATGTAAGACAAGAAGGCCGCCCAATGGGCGGCCTTCTTGTGTTTCAGGGGCCTACATAACGCGCTTGCGAGAAAAGCGGTTAAAAATTAACCCGCGGGCGATTAATTTTTAACCGGACTTTGTTTTTTGACCCTGTTCAATTGGCCAGTTCGGCTGCAGCCTCCCGTAAGTCGCTGATTTCATTGCACGAGCGACGCGATGATCGCAATCGGAAGTTTGGCACGCATCCTGCAATAGTAGGTTTCGTGCAGGGGATTAAAACCAAAATTTAGATTTTGAGGAGAGCTCAAATGTCCATCCAGAAAAAGTCGCTCATCAGCGCACTGAAAACCACCAAGAAGGCCAATGTTGCCAGCACGGAAGTAGTCAAGGGCGAGAACCGGACCTCCATGAAGGTGTCCGCCGGGCATTCCGTGATGAACGCCAAGAAGGTGCTTCAGCCCAAGCAGTTCTTGTCGGGCAAGAAGGTCGCTCAAGGCAAGTCGATCATGTCGAACAAGAAAGTCGCCCAGTAAGCAACGCCCGGGGAATAATGGATTAGTTTTCTCCGGCCAAATACTCCTGCAAAGGAGAGCTGCATCGTCAAGAAAAAGGGGCTGCCTGGGGGCCAGGCTTGTCCAAATTAGGTTCTGAAACGAGGGCGGAAAGACCTGTTACCTTGAGTTGGGTTCCGTGACAAGAACCAACTTTAAGGACAGGAGCTTCCGCCTTGAACCGAGTATGCAGTATTTTTT